>Ga0209536_100008573_pt1 | contig 15310 bp, 13 predicted proteins | sample DeeMarSeWOR28_12_FD_187461 | JGI IMG/M metagenome (GOLD analysis project Ga0209536, IMG submission 187461) | Marine sediment microbial communities from White Oak River estuary, North Carolina - WOR-2-8_12 (SPAdes) (version 2) | ecosystem: Environmental > Aquatic > Marine > Intertidal zone >...
GGTCAGCAGCCGGTCCTGTTCACGGGCCCGCTGTTCATCCTCTACAAGACGCTCACCGCCGTCGCACATGCCCAGCGGATCGAAGCTGCCACTGGACGACCGGCACTCGCGAGTTTCTGGATCGCCGGCGACGATCACGACTGGGAGGAGGTCGGCACGGCGAGCATCATCGACCGAGGCGCTGCGATCCGACGGATGAAGATCGTTCCGCAGGAGAGCGAAGCGGGGCGCTCCGTGGGACCCGCTCGACTGGGCGCGCGGGTCAGGCCGCTGCTCGAGGAGTTCCTGTCGGCGGCCGGCACATCCGAGTTCGCCGAGGAGGCGAGTGCAGCGCTTCGCGATGCGTACACCGAAGACGCGCGCATGAGTGGCGCCTTCCGCGATGCGTTGGCGACGATGCTCGGCGGTGTCGACGTGGTGTTCTTCGATCCGGCGCACAGGGAAGCCCGCGGGGCGGCAATCCCGTTCCTGGCTGCCCTGCTCGAGCAGTCCGTGGCCTCGGGGGAGGCGTTCGACTCCGGCACCGCCGCTGTGGCCTCGCACGGCTATGAACCGCAGCTCCGGCGACCGGATGGTGGGGCCCTGCTGTTCTTCGACGATGGCCGGGCGCGCAGCCATCTGCTCCGTACCGACGACGGTTTTCGCGCCGGGAAGGAAGGCGAAGTTCACCCGACCCCGGAATGGCTGGCCCTGCTGGAATCCGAACCGGCTCGATTCAGTCCCGCCGCGGCCACGCGTCCCGTGCTGGAGTCCTGGCTGCTTCCCGTAGCTCGCACGATCCTCGGCCCCGGCGAGATGGCCTACTGGGCGCAGCTCGGACCCCTGTTCGAGCAGCTGAAGGTGGATCGACCGGAGACGGCGTCACGGGAGGCGTGGCTGGTCGTGGAACCGAAGGTGGAGCGCTGGCTGGAGGGAGTCGAAGCCGATCCGCGCGAACTGGAGGACGGGGGCGCGGAGATCGAGAAGCGCCTCACGGACGCGCACCGGCCGGAGAAGATCGAGCGCGCCCTGGCGGACCTGAGGGATGCCATCGAGCAGAAGACCGGATCCCTTGCCGAGTCCGCGCGCGGTGAGCTTCCCGGTCTCGATTCGGCGTTCGGCAAGACGCAGAAGCTTCTCGGCGATGCGATCGACTCACTCGAAGCCACCATCGATGCGCGGATCCGCGAGTCGCGGCGGACCTCGATCGACCGGGTACAGCGGGCGGCGAGCATGCTGTATCCCGGCGGGCAACGCCAGGAGCGCGTCGACAGCGTCTTCTCCTTCCTCGTCCGCTACGGACCCCGATTCCTGGATGCGCTGACCGGGGAGCACGGGATCCGGGTTCGACGGTGAACGGCCCGGGAGGCGCGTTGCTGGGGTTCGACGGGCGGCATAGCTTGGGACTCGCCGGTGAACCGCGGGCCGACCGCGGACGTCTTCCGACTCCAGATGGGGTGAGCGGGTGGTCTGGGCATTCGTCATAGTCCTGGTGCTCATGATTCCGATTCTCGCGATCGTCATCGATTCGCAGGTCGGGCAGGCGCTGGCAGCGAGGATCTCGCGGTCCGTTCCCGGCAGTGAGTCGGAACTCACGACCCGCATCGAGTCCCTGGAGGCCGACGTCCGCTACCTGTCGGAGTCCATGGAGAGCCTGCGGGAGGAATCCGAGTTCGTCCGGTCCCTGATGGAGGGTCCTCCCACCGAGTGAGAAGACGCGCGGCAGGACCTGCCACGGCCGTCGGGTCCGGAATCCTCCTGAGCCGGGTTACAGGTCTGCTGCGCGACGTCGCCGTCGCCGCATTTCTTGGAACCCGCTTCGCGGCGGACGCCTACTGGGCGGCGATCAAGATTCCCAACATCATCCGCAATCTGCTGGGCGAGGGGACGCTCTCGGCCGCCTTCGTGCCGGTGTACAGCGAGTCTCTGGTGGCGGGTGGCGCCGATGTGGACGGCGCACCCCGGCTCGCCCGGTCGGTACTCGGCGTGGTCGCGGTCACGGCACTGGCCCTGAGCGCCCTCGGCGTGCTGCTCGCGCCCTGGATCACCGATTTCCTGATGGCCGCCTCGGACGAACCGACGCGCGACCTGACGACGAAGCTGGTCCGCATACTGTTTCCGATGTCGGGCGTGCTCATCATCGGAGCCTGGTTCCTCGGGGTGCTCAACAGTCACGGAAGGTTCTTTCTCCCCTTCGTGGCTCCCGCCATCTGGAACCTGACGCAGGTGGCCGGACTCCTCCTTGCCGCCCGCCTCGGCTCCGAACGACTGGCCGAGGCCCTGGCATGGTCGGCGCTCATCGGCGCCGTGCTCCAGGTCGCGGTCCAGGTCCCGCTGGCGCGGCGGCTGTCAGGGGTCCGGACCCCCGGATTCGAGGTGTCCCACGAACCGGTGCGACGGGTCGCCCGGAACACGCTGCCGGTCGTCTCCAGTCAGGGGGTCCTGCAGATCTCATCGCTGGTGGACATCATGCTCGCGTCGCTGGCCGGACCCGGTGCGATGGCTGCGCTCGGCTACTCCCAGCGACTGGCATACCTGCCGATCAGCCTGTTCGGAATCTCGGTGGCAGCCGCAGCGCTTCCCGCCATGTCGCGGGAAGCGCAGGCGGGATCACTGCGAGATCGGCTGGTCGATGGCTGGTCTCAGGTACTGTTCTTCGTCCTGCCCGCGGCCGTCGTGCTTCTGCTGTTCGGCGATCTGGCCGTCGGTCTCGTCTATCAGCGCGGGGAATTCTCGGCCGACAGCACGGCGCTGGTCGCCGCGGTTCTCGCAGCCTATGCACTGGGTCTGGTCGCGGCGAGCTCGATCAAGCTGTTTGCTGCCGGATTCCACGCCATGCAGGACACGACGACGCCGATGCGGATCGCGATCGTCTCGGTCCTGGTCGCGGTGGCCGTCGGGGTCGTCCTCACTATCGCCTTCCGCCACGCCGGAATGGGAGCGTATTCCGCCGTCGGAATCGCACTCGGGAGCGCCGCTGGCTCCTGGACCAACCTGGTGCTCCTGTGGATGAGGCTCGGCGGAAGACTCGGCGGACTGTTCGGGCGGCCGGCGCTCACCCGAGTGGTCCGTCTCGGGGCGGCGGCGCTGGTCGCGGCTGCAGCGGGCTCTCTGGTGCGCGCGCTGCTGGAGCCACGGCTTCATGATTCCGCATTCGGGGGCCGACTGCTGCTGTTCGTCGCCATCCTCGCGGCCGGCGGGCTGGCGTACTTCGCTGTCGCAGGCCGACCGCCCCGCGGCCGGACCCCCGACAGATCGCGACACCGGTCCGCTCCCGCGGAGGGGGAGGGACATGGCAGCACCTGAGCCGCTGCGTTCCGCGATCGCCGCACTTCCGCGCGGGCCCGGCGTGTACGTGTTTCGCGATGAGGCCGGCGAGATCCTCTACGTGGGCAAGGCCAAGTCGCTCCGTGACAGGGTCCGCAGCTACTTCCGTGGCGACGCGGCGGACTCGCTGAAGCTGTCCCGCCTGGTTCCGCGCGTTGCTGCAGTCGAGTCCTATCTGACCGGGTCCGAACCCGAAGCACTTCTGCTCGAATCGAATCTGATCAAGGAATATCGGCCTCGATTCAACGTGCAGTTGCGGGACGACAAGACGTTTCCGTACGTGAAGGTGACGGTCGCGGAGCCGTACCCGCGTGTGCTCGTCACCCGCTCTCTGGAACCGGACGGTTCGCGCTACTTCGGCCCGTTCACCGGTGTCGGTACCATGCGTCGGGCCCTGCGGCTGATCTGCCGCAGATACTCCGTCCGCACGTGTCACTACGCCCTGCCCGGGCAGGCGCCGGACCGTCCGTGCCTCGATTATCACATCGAGCGCTGCAAGGCGCCCTGCGTGGGTCTCCAGGACCGGACCGACTACCTCGCCGCGATCGATGAAGTGCTGCGGATTCTGTCCGGGCACACCGCCGAGCTCAAGCGGGAGGTCCGGGAGCGGATGCGGAAGGCGGCTGCGGCGCTCGAATTCGAGACCGCGGCGGAGATGAGAGACGTGATCAGGGGCCTCGACGTTCTGGAGCGGCGACAGACGAGCGTGGATTTTCGGGGTGGCGACAGAGACGTGCTCGGGATCAGCATGGAAGCAGACACGGCCTGCACGATTCTGCTGCGAGTGCGCGACGGCCACCTGCTGGGCAGGGAGGTCCGTTTTCTGGAGAACGTCGACGCCGATGACGAAGCGGCGGTGGTGGATGCGGCGCTCAAGGCTCTCCTGCTCAGGCGGGACGACCTGCCGTCCGAAGTCATCGTCCCGACGGACTTTCCCGACCGGGAGCTGCTCGAGGGCCTGCTCGCGGAGCGGCGCGGTGCCCCGGTCCGCATCATCCGTCCCAGCCGTGGAACCCGGCGGCGACTGCTGGAACTGGCCACGCGCAACGCCGGTCACATGCTCGAGGAGCGATCGGTCCCGGACCCGGCGGCCGCAGCTGCGGCTGAGCGGAGCGGGGAATCCGCCACGGCATCCCCTGCGGCGGCGGGCCTGGCCCGCGCTCTGGGACTGCCGGCGCCGCCGCACGATCTGCTGTGTTTCGACATCTCTACGCTCTCCGGAAGAGAGTCCGCAGGCAGTGCCGTCTGGTTGCGGGACGGGAAGCCGCATCGCGAAGAGTACCGGCGCTTTCGAATTCGCGGGACCGCCGACGGGGTCACCGACGACTACGCGATGATGCAGGAAGTCGTGGGTCGCTACTTCCACCGGCGTGTTGCCGAGGACCGGCCGATGCCGGATCTCGTTCTCATCGACGGAGGGCGCGGCCAGCTGGGCGCGGCCCGGCAGGCGATGGAAGGAGCCGGCGTATCGGACCTTCCCGTAGCGGCACTCGCCAAGCGCAGGGAAGAGCTGTTCGTTCCCGACAGCCGACTCCCCCTGGTGTTCGACGGCCACGACCCCGCGCTCCACTGGCTGCAACGCGCTCGCGACGAGGCGCATCGCTTCGCCGTCGGTTACAACCGGACGTTGCGACGTAAGCGGACCCTGCGGAGCGTACTGGCCGACGTGGCCGGCGTCGGCCCCATGCGGGAGGCCGAGCTTCTTCGGCGGTTCGGAAGTCCGGCCGCCATCTCGCGCCTCAGCATCCGGCAGCTCACGGAGGTCCCGGGCATCGGGCCGGCGACTGCGAGGCGAATCCTGGATGCATTGACTCCGGAAACGGATGTGAGACCATGACGGCCCTGGACGCGACGAACTTCGAACTCGAGTGCGGCGGGTGCGGACGGCGGGTCGAAGCCCGCCCTCTCGCCGCCCTGTGCGACGAATGCGGAAGCCCTCAACTCGTTCGCTATCCCGGAGTCAGGGGCGCGGACGGCACAGACAGCCTCCCGGATCGGTGGTCCGAGAGGTCCCGGGGAATGTGGAGATTCCGCGAGATTCTGCCTCTCCGGAGGGGTGAGCAGCCCGTCACCCTCGGGGAGGGTGACACACCACTTCTGGAAGCGCCACGGATCGGAGCGGAGCTCGGGGTCCGGCTACTGGTGAAGGATGAGGGCCGGAACCCGACGGGCAGCTTCAAGGATCGCGGGCTGTCGGCGGCCGTCACCCGGGCGGTGCATGACGGTGCCCGGGAGTTCGTGATTCCGAGTGCCGGTAACGCCGGAGCCTCGCTGGCGGCATATGCGGCTCGGGCGGGAGTCCCGGCCAGAATCTACATCCCGGCCGACAGTCCGGCCGGTGTCGAGCTTCGCTGCCGCGCCTTCGGGGCCGACGTGACGCTGGTCGACGGACTGATCACGGACTGCGGCGCGCTGGCGGCCGAGGATGCGGCGCGCACCGGAGCCTTCGACCTCTCCACGCTTCGGGAGCCCTATCGGATCGAAGGGAAGAAGACCATGGCCCTGGAGATCGTGGAAGCGCTCGGCTGGAGATCGCCGGATGTGGTCGTGTATCCGACCGGCGGCGGCACCGGATTGATCGGCACCTGGAAGGCGCTGACCGAATTGCATCAGCTGGGCCTGATCCCCCGGCCGGACACGCGGCTCTACGCGGTCCAGGCAGAAGGTTGCGCGCCCGTGGTCCGCGCTTGGAATTCGGGCGCCGATTCCGCCGCGGAGTGGACGGACGCGCACACGGAAGCATGGGGGCTTCGGGTTCCGCGGGCACGTGGCGATCGTCTGATGCTCAGGGCGATTGTCGAGACCCGTGGCGGTGCGGTCTCCGTACCGGACGCCGCGATGATGAGACACATGTCGGAGTTGCAGCGGGTAGAGGGTATCAACGCATGCATTGAGGGCGGGGCGGTCCTGGCGGCTGCCAGATCGATGCGGGATGCGGGCTGGATCGCCGAGGGCGAGACCGTCGTGCTGTTCAACACCGGAAACTTGCAGAACTATTGAGCGTATCAGGTGAGAGGGTTGCACGGGGCCGTGGAGTCGTCGCAGGATAATGGACCCCAACACACGGGCCGTGAAGATAGAGTTGGAGCTGTTGTATGAGCGTAGCCGGTTACCGTAAAAGGACTTATGTTGAAATGATCACAAAGCACTTCAGGTCTGTCGGCGTGGTGTTGGCCGCCTCGTTTCTCGTTCCGCTGGCGGCACCATCGGTGGTCGTCGCGCAGGAGGACTGCGTTGAGGGCGGTGACGCACACACGCGCGGTGCCGAGCTCGAACTCACTTGGGCCAGCCGGAGGGATGACCCACAGACCAAGCCGGAACGATACAACCGGGCGCTCGAGAAGCTGGCAGAATCGTACGCCAACCCTCCGGTGGACGCGAGGACTCACCTTCTCGCCGCCCGCGCATATCTCGGACTGCGCGATTATGTCGGCGCGGATTCTTCCCTGAAAATGCTCGTGGAGGCAGCCCCGCAGTGCAGTGACCAGGCGCTCGAGATGCGTTTCAACTCCTGGGTCCCTCTTTACAACAGCGGTGTCGAGAAACTGGCAGCCGGCGACGAGGACGGAGCACTGGAGCAGTTCGAGCAGGCCAACATGATCTACATCGACTCCCGGTCGCTCAACAACATCGCATCGATCTATCACAGCCGGGGGGAGACGGAGAAGGCGATCACTATGTACCAGAAGGCCCTCTCATCCGGCGGCGAGGAGGAGATGATGCGGGTAGCGAGCATCAACCTCGCGGAGCTGATGCGCGCAGAGGGAAGGGACGCGGAAGCGCTGGAGATCTACTCCGAGTATTCGTCCAGTCACCCGGACGACATCCTCGGCCAGCTCAACTACGCGATCGCCCTGCTCGACGCGGGGTCGGACGAGCAGGCGCAACAGATCTTCGAGAGCATGCTCGGCCGTGACGATCTCAGCTTTCTGCAGTGGTCGCAGGTCGGCATCGGCCTCTACCGAGCGCAGAACTTCGATGAAGCCGCGCTCGCCTTCCAGAAGGCGCACGAGCTGCAGCCGCTCAACAAGGAAACGATGGAGAACCTCGCGAATTCCTATTATCAGGCCGAGCGGTACAGCGAGCTCGAGCCGCTCGCCGACAGCCTGGTCCAGCGGTATCCGTACGAGAAGGTGAACTACAATCTGCTCGCCAATGCCCGGACCGAGGCCGGCAAGGAAGACGCAGCCCTGGAGGCGCTCGAAGCGCGTGAGGGACTGACGTTCGAGTTTCTCCGTGCGCAGCTCGGCCCGGCGGGTGATGGCGCCTACTCGATCGACGGGACCGTGATGAACACGTCGGGAGCCGCCGGAACCGAGGTGACCATTCCGGTGCACTTCCTCAAGGAGGGTGGAGTGGTCGCGGTCACGGAGCCGCTGACCCTGACGCTGCCCGCGACGGGCGAGACGGCCGGCTTCCAGATTCAGGTGCAGAGCGCCGACCCGATCGTGGGTTTCCGCTACGAGATGGCGGCTTCATAACACCGCCGGCCGTTCACGAGCGACGGGAGGAGGACCAGCGCGCCGCACGGCGCTGGACGCCGCCCGCCCGTCGCTCGGTCTGCCGGGTCCTTCCGTGATCAGAGTCGCTTCCGTTCGATCAGACAGCATCGGCGAGGAGCTCGGCATCCGGCCGGGCACCCGCCTGCTCCAGATCAACGGCAACGACCTCCGGGACACGCTGGACCTCGCCTTCTACGAATCGGACGAGACCGTACAATTGCTCGCCGAGACCGCGGACGGGGATCGCATTCTGTACGAGATCGAGAAGGATGTGGATCGATCCATCGGGCTCGTACCCGAACCGGACAAGGTGAGACGCTGCACGAACGCTTGCCCGTTCTGCTTCGTGAAGGGCAATCCGAAGATCGAGAAGCTCAGGGCGGGACTGTACATCAAGGACGACGACTACCGGCTCTCCTTCATGTTCGGGCACTACGTCACCCTGACGAATCTGCGGGACGAAGACTGGGCGAGAATTTTCGAGCAGAGGCTGTCCCCCCTGTACGTCTCGGTGCACGCGACCGATCCCGACGTTCGGCTGGCGATGCTGCGGAACCCCCGATCGGCTGAGATCGGCGAGCACCTGGATCGGTTGGCGACCGGCGGCATCCGGATCCACGCGCAGGTGGTCCTCTGTCCGGAGCTCAATGATGGCGAGGTGCTCGAACGGACGATCCGGGACCTGTACGCGCGGGGGGACTCGGTGCTCTCCCTCTCCATCGTTCCGGTCGGCCTGACCGACTACAATCAGGACCGCGGCGTGCGTCCACTCACCGAGGCGGAGTGCGAACGGACCCTCGATCTGGTGGAGCGGGCGAGGCAGCGGGCGCGCCGCGAGCGCGACACGTCCTGGGCGTATGCAGCGGACGAGCTGTTTCTGCAAGCCGGCCGCGAAGTGCCGGGCGCGGAGTACTTCGACGATCTCGAGCTGGTCGCGAACGGGGTCGGCGCCGTGTCGGACATCCGCGACCGGGCCCGGACGGACCTGGCCGCGCTGCCGCGACTGGCCGGCACCCGGATCGTGATGGTGACCGGGACATCCATGGCGCCTCACCTGACGGAGATCGGACGCGAGGTGGCTCGGGCGACGGGTGCCACAGTGGAAACGGTGCGCACGGAGAATCGGCTGTTCGGGCCGCTGGTCACGACGGCGGGGCTGCTGGGTGGTGAAGACCATCTCCGCGCCCTCCGGCCGTACGCGGATTTCGACATCGGTCTGATCTCTCGCACGGCGATCAACGACGATGAGCTGTTTCTGGACGACATGAGCCTGGCGGAGCTTCGGACCGCCCTACCCGGACTGGAGATATGGCCGTCGGAACACGTGACGGACGTGCTACGCGACATGCGGCCCTGCCGACAGTAGTCATCGTCGGACGGCCGAACGTCGGCAAGTCCACCCTGTTCAACCGGATCGTCGGACGTCGGATCGCCATCGTCGCCGAGCAGGAGGGCGTGACGCGCGATCGCCAGTTCGCGGAGGCGGATTGGAACGGACGCCCGTTCCTGCTCGCCGATACGGGGGGAATCCTGGACGTCAGCGAGCGCCCCCTCGACCGGCAGGTCCGCGAACAGGTCGTCGCCGCGGTAGAGCACGCGGATGTGGTGCTGTTCGTCGTCGACGGTCGGAGCGGGCCGCACCCCGTGGACCTGCACGTCGCCGATCTGCTCCGGCGCTCCGACCGGCCGGTCGTGCTCGCGGTCAACAAGCTCGACAACCTCGGCTCCGCCATGGAGCACCACGAGTTTCACGCGCTGGGGATCGGAGATCCCGTGCCTCTCTCCGCGCTCAGCGGCAAGGGGAGCGGCGACCTGCTGGACCGGGTCGTCGGCGAGCTGCCCGAACCTCGCGAGGCCGAGGAGGAGGATGTCGCGCTCCGACTCGCCGTGATCGGGAAGCCGAACGTAGGCAAGTCCAGCTTCGTCAATTCGCTGCTGGGCGAGAATCGCGTACTGGTGCACGACGAAGCGGGAACGACCCGCGATGCGATCGACACGTGGCTCGAACTCGATGGCGAGAAGATCTGCCTGATCGACACGGCCGGTCTGAGACGCCGGTCGCGGGTGGATGACGAGATCGAGTTCTACAGCCGACTCCGGGCAGCGGCGGCGATTCAGCGCGCGGATGTCTGCCTCCTGGTCGCGGATGCCCGCGCCGGTCTCACGAACCAGGACTTCCGGATCGGGGAGGAGGCCTGGGAAGCGGGCTGCGGACTCGTGCTGGTGGTCAACAAGTGGGACCTGATCGAGGACCGGGGGCCCGACGTCCTGGCAGCGTTCGAGAAAGAGCTTCGTGAGCGGGCACCCTTCCTGCGGTTCGTCCCGATCATCACCGTGTCGGCGCTGTCGGGAAAACGGGTCCGGAAGGTGATCGACATCGCTCGAGCCGTTCAGGTGGAGAGGCGGAAGCGGATACCGACTGCCGAGGTGAACCGGGTGCTGAGTTCGCTGCTGGCAAGGAAGCAGCCGCCACAGGGTTCCCGGGGCGACGTGCGCATCTACTATGCAAGCCAGGTGTCCACGGAGCCGCCGGAGTTCGTCCTGTTCGCCAACCGGCCGCGCGAGATCCAGGACAGCTACCTTCGCTACCTGTCCAACGGGTTCCGCCAGGCGTGGAGCTTCGAAGGCTCACCGCTCCGACTGCGGCCGAGGCAGCGCAGGGAGGAGAGAACGTGAGCGACCGCCGCGGTTCGGCATCGCAGGAGGACGACCGGTGCTGACCCAGGTCCTTCCGTGGGCCGTACTCGCCTACCTGGTCGGCTCGTTTCCGACCGCGTGGCTGGTGGGGCGTGCCTTCGGAGTCGATCTGCGGGTCGAGGGCAGCGGCAATCTGGGCGGCACCAATGCCTACCGGGTGCTCGGGCCGGGCGGCGGAATCCCGGTCATCGTGGTGGACATCCTCAAGGGGTATGTGCCGACCGCCTTCTTCCCGAACTGGGACGGTTCCGGAATCGGCCAGCTCGCGCTGCTGTACGGGCTGCTGGCGATCATCGGTCACGTGTGGCCCATCTGGCTGCGGTTCAGGGGAGGCAAGGGAGTCGCGACCGGCGCGGGCGTTCTCGTCGCGCTGGCACCGTTTGCCGCTCTGCTCGCGACCCTCGTGTGGCTGGGCCTCGTCGCATTGACTCGCACGGTATCGATTGCCTCTCTCGGGGCTGCCACGGTAGTCCCGCTGAGCGCCGCGCTCACGGACGAGCCGCTGTCCACCACGATCTTCTGCGTCGGTGTGGCGGTGTTCGTCTGGTGGACACATCGGAGCAACGTGCGGCGGCTGGTGCGAGGCGAGGAACTCAAGTTCGGCGCGGCCCGGAAGGGCGCGAAACGGAAGGGCGGATCATGAGCAGAACAATCGCCGTCATCGGAGCGGGAAGCTGGGGAACGGCTCTGGCGGACTGCCTGGCCCGCAACGGCCACCAGGTGCGCATCTGGTCGCACGAAGCCGATGTCGCGGCGTCGATCACGGCCGGTCGGTGCAACGATGCGTACCTGCCCGGCGTCGAGCTCGACGAGAAGCTGGAGGCGACCACGGACTTCACGGAGCTGATGGCCGGAGCCGAGATCCTCGTGTCCGTGAGTCCGTCCGAGTTCGTGCGTGCCACCCTCGAGGCCGCGCGGGACCGTATCACCGGCAAGCCGCTCCTGGTCAGTGCTTCGAAGGGGCTCGAGCTCGGCACCGACCTGCGGATGAGCGAGGTGCTGGTCCAGGTTCTCGGCGCGGAGCTCGGGGAAGGTTGCGTGGTTCTCTCCGGCCCCAGCTTCGCGGCGGAACTCGCCAGGCGTCAGCCGACTGCCGTGACGCTGGCTTCCCGCAGCGAGGAGAACGCCGTCACCGTCCAGGACCTGTTCCAGAACGAGCATTTCCGGCTGTACACGCAGAGCGATGTGATCGGCACTGAGCTCGGCGGCGCGTTGAAGAACGTGATCGCCCTCGCCGCCGGCATCAGCGACGGGCTCGGGCTCGGGAACAATGCGAGGGCCGCACTCCTGACCCGCAGCCTGGCAGAGATGCGCAGGCTGACGCAGCGACTGGGGGGCGAGCCGGAGACGCTGGCAGGCCTCGCCGGGGTCGGCGACCTCATTCTCACCTGCACCGGAGACCTGAGCCGGAATCGGACGGTTGGACTCGAGATCGGACGTGGCCGGTCGCTGGACGAAATCCTGTCGGGGATGCGATCCGTCGCCGAGGGCGTGCGCACCACGCAGGCAGCGCTGGACCTCGCGGAACGGCACGGGGTGGAAATGCCGATCGCGGAAGCAGTATACTCCATCCTGTACCAAGGTGTTGAGCCCAGAAGAGCGCTCGCTCTCCTCATGGCTCGCCAGCCGAAGCCCGAACGCTGGAGCTGAAACGAGTGGATCAGCGAATCGCGCCGAAGGAATACTATTCGATCGGCGAGGTCTGCGGCCTGACGGGGTTGAAACCGCACGTGCTGCGCTACTGGGAAACCCAGTTTCCCGCCCTGCGCCCGACCAAGAACCGGGCCGGCAACCGGGTGTATCGCCGCAAGGAGATCAAACTCGTCCACCTGCTGCAGCACCTGCTGTACAACGAGAAGTACACGATCGAGGGGGCTCGCCACAAACTCGACCAGCTTCGCAAGGAAGGGAAGCTCTCCCGCGCCTCGCGGGTCGCCTGGGAAGCGGAAACCGTCCGGCAGCTCCGGCGCGAGGCGGACGAACTGCTGGAGCTTCTCGACACGTGACCCGCCCTTCGCCGACGGCCCGGCGGCCACATATCCTGTGCACCAACGACGACGGAATCCATGCGCCGGGGCTCGAGTTCCTGGTGGAGGCCGCACGGAGGATCGGCCGGGTGTCGGTCGTGGCGCCCGACCGGGAGCAGAGCGCGACGAGCCACTCCCTCACGGTGCATCGCCCGCTGCGAGTGACGCGCCGGGACGAGGAGACTCACGTGATCGACGGCACGCCAACCGACTGCGTGCTGATCGCCGTGAACAGCCTGCTTCCGACTCGACCGGACTTCGTGTTCTCCGGGGTCAATCACGGACCGAACATGGGAGAGGACGTGCTCTATTCGGGCACCGTCGCCGCGGCCATGGAAGGGACGATTCTCGGGATTCCTTCCGTCGCGGTTTCCTTCTCGAGCCGCTCGACAGAACGGCTGCAGGGATACGAGGACACGGTCACCCGGCTGCTGCAGGGTCTCGTGGACAGGCCGGATTTTCCGGAAGAGACCTTCTTCAACATCAACCTGCCCGACATCCCGGCCGACGAGTTCAAGGGAACGCGGATCACGACCCTCGGCCGTCGCGTGTATTCGGATTCACTGACGCGCCGGGAGGATCCGTCGGGGCGGGAGTACTTCTGGATCGGCGGCGGCGTGTCGAACTGGAGTGGGCGGGATGACTCGGACTTCCGGGCCGTGCAGGCCGGATATGCGTCCGTTACGCCGCTGCACCTCGACCTGACCAACTTCCGATTGATCAAGGAGGTGCGAGGTTGGCCGCTGACGACCTGATCGGGGCGTACAGGAGGTCCCGGCGGCGTCTGATCGAGCGGCTCGCAGCAGCGGGAATCGAAGACCTCGCGGTACTGCACGCCTTCGATACGGTGCCTCGGCACCTGTTCGTGCCGGAAGCGGTGCGTCATCGGGCTTACGAAGACGTGGCACTGCCGCTGGGCCACGGGCAGACGATCTCCCGTCCCGGTTCGCACGCCCTGCATCTGCAGTTCGCCAGGCTGGATGGATCGGAGCGGGTGCTGGAGATCGGCAGCGGCTCGGGGTTTCAGACGGCGCTGCTGGCCCGCCTCGCGCAGGAAGTGTGCTCGATCGAGGTCGTTCCCGAGCTGGCACGGCAGGTGCAGTCCCGACTGGATGCCCTGCGGATCACCAACGTCGATCTGCGAACGGGGGACGGCAGCACCGGCTGGCCGGAGCGCGCGCCGTTCGACGCGATCCTGGTCGGCGCTGCGGCGCCCTCCGTACCGGCCTCGCTTCGCGAACAGCTCGCGGAAGGCGGACGGATGCTGATCCCGATCGGTGACGAGTCCGCCCAGCGGCTGCTGCTGGTGGAGCGTCGGGGCGAGGAATGGACCGAAACCGAGATCGAGAGCGCGCGTTTCGTGCCTCTCGTAGGGGAGGAGGGCTGGTGAACGATCCGGGGCAGGGGAGCGCCGCTTCCGAGGCAGCGATCGGGGCGGGCGGGGAGTCGGTGGCGGCCGCAGCGACGCCGAGCGGCGGACCGCTGCACCGTCTGTATCACTGGGTCCTGGGCTGGGCCGACCGCCCGGGGGGGACCTGGGCGCTGTTCGGCATCGCATTCGCCGAGTCCTCGTTCTTTCCCATCCCCCCGGACGTGTTGCTGATCCCCCTGTGTCTGGGCAATACGCGGCGCTCGTTCTGGTTCGCCTTCGTGTGCACGGCGGGATCGGTCGCAGGGGCGGCGCTGGGATACGTGATCGGCAGTTCCCTGTATGCCTCCGTCGGTCAGCCGATCATCGAGTTCTATCACGGGATGGAGCACTACGAGGAGCTCAAGGTCCTGTTCGAACAGAACCTGGTGCTCACCCTCGGCACGGCCGGATTCACCCCGATCCCGTTCAAGGTGTTCACCATAGCCGCGGGCGCGTTCGGTGTGTCGTTCCCGGCGTTTCTCGCCATTTCCGCCGTCAGCCGGGGCGCGCGCTTCTTCCTCGTGGCCGGCCTCATCCGTGCGTTCGGAGAGCCGATTCGCGGCTTCATCGAGAAGTACTTCAACCTCCTGACGATCGCCTTCGTGGTGCTCCTGGTGCTCGGTTTTTTTGCGGTGTCTTTCGTTTTCTGACCCGCTGCGGCCGATGCGAACGCGGTACGCGTCGGCCGCCGAGCTCCCCGCGTTCGTTGACGGGGCTCCCATTCCGGCATAAGCTTTTCGGGATCGGTCCCGACCGCGAGACGTGAGCGCGCCGCATCGGCCTGCTAACACATTGCAGTACAGTCATTTAGAGAGAACGGTTAATCTGTCATGCCAAAGTCCATGGCCACGAAGGCGAAGAAGGAACCGGTCAACACCGAAGATCGCGTGATGGAAGGGGTCGTCAGCGCGGCGGACTGGGCGGAGCGGAATCGCCGCCTGGTCACCGTCGGGACGATCGCGCTCATCGCCTTGCTGTTCGCCGGCTGGGCCTATCTCGACTACAGGAGCAAGATCTCCGAGCGCGCGGCCGTGCGACTGGACGAGATCCGCATGACATCACAGGCGGGCGCGCCGATCGAGCAGGTCCAGGAGCCGGCCGGGGCAGGCCACCAGGATCTCGGGGCCCTTCCGCAGCGCCGTCCGGGAGAAGGGGGTGCTCCTCATGATCCTGGTCGCGGCGATCTTCGGGGTGACCTCGGTCATCGGCAAGGCGATCATCACGCACTCGAGCGCCCTGTACTTCGCCGGGCACTACACGGTGGTGATGTGGGGGTGCGGGACCGAATGCCAGCAGATCGCGGTTGTGGAGGCCCGGACGGGCATCGTGGCCTTTGCTGATTTTATGACGCGATTGGGGGCGCAGTT
>Ga0209536_100008576_pt1 | contig 15309 bp, 15 predicted proteins | sample DeeMarSeWOR28_12_FD_187461 | JGI IMG/M metagenome (GOLD analysis project Ga0209536, IMG submission 187461) | Marine sediment microbial communities from White Oak River estuary, North Carolina - WOR-2-8_12 (SPAdes) (version 2) | ecosystem: Environmental > Aquatic > Marine > Intertidal zone >...
GGTGAGTTTACGCTTAAAACCCTTTTCTGCCATAGTGACGCCCCCTATTTTTAGGCTTCAAACAGAAAAACTCGGTATATAGACTATTCGATGGTGTGCAAATATCAGATGAGAATGCCGAATCAGACCCTGTAAAAGGAAAACCGCTTCAGGTCAGGTGAAATTAGGGAATCGGAATAGCTTATGTGAATTTATACCCAAATCCATGGGTTTTAGTCAATCAAATTGATGACTCCGCAGGTGGTGATATCATTATTGTATCTGCAAAGTTGCAGAAATTCAGATATGTAAGATGTAATCACAATTTCGCTAAAATTACAGATATCATCAAAAAGTGATGCGAATCAAGGCAATAAAAATTGGTTAGAAAAAACAAGATATGGCTTCAGAACAACTTGATTCTCTCTTAAAAATCTTGACATTAAGTCTTAATATTGTAGTAGGTGATGGATCTGCCTCTTTATAGACGCACTGGTTTCGTTCTGCAGGAAAGATCCATTTGTCAAAGTGGCAGCTTGAAGTTTGGAACCATAAAAATTTTTGAGTAAGGAGAGTGTCACGATGGCTAATGGAATTGTCAAATGGTTTGACGAAAAGAAAGCCTACGGCTTTATTGAGCAGGAAGACGGCCCGGATGTGTTTGTCCATCATTCCGGGATCAATGCAGACGGCTTCAAGACCCTAAAGGAGGGTGATGAGCAGGTTAGCTTTGACATCGAGCAGGGTCGAAAAGGCCCGGTGGCAGTGAATGTGACTGTGGTTTAGCCGGCTGTTTTTGAATTATAAAAGGGCGTTTCAGTGGTTATGAAGGAATGCCCTTTTTATTTTATATAACTTGACCGGTAAGACCATCCGTTACTCTTCCGCCAGAGGCGGTCAGGCAGGATGATATTTGGTTTTCTGTCATGATATCCAAAGTTTAGAATAAAGTAAATTTCAACCTATTTAATCCAATCTACAAATCCCCAACCACTATATTATCTCAGGAAATCTAACAAATATTGCGTCCTTCCAAGTTCCACTATGAGGCAAAAGTCCACAATATTCGTAAGGCTGATTTTTTGTGGACTTATCATTGCCCAATATACAATTTGCAAAAAAGCATAAATTGCAATTGATGCAATTAATTCCAAAAGTCTAAATTATACCAAGCCCCCCGGTGCTGAAGTGGCCACGAATCAAAATTAAGTTTGTTGTTTTTGGCGCAGCGGAATGGTACCTTTAGCCTCTGGAATGATTTCATCGGTCTTGCTATTTTCTCGGTGTTTTGTTGACGACACCTGGTCTGTTTGAGAAACCGTCTCTTCTTTGGGATTGATCGTGCACGTACCTTCAAATATGACCCCGGCATCCATTTGTACGACGGGCGCATTGATGTCGCCATACACGCGTGCTGGGGGGAAAAGTTCAAGGAGCTCTGTGGCGCGAACAGTTCCTTTTATTTCACCCTTAATCGTGGCTTTTCGGACAAAAACGTCAGCATGAATCACTGCATTTTTGCCGACAACTATCGTACCGGCGCGGCTTTCAATAGCGCCTTTAACATGGCCGTTCAAAAACAATGTGCCTGCGAATACAAGATTTCCTTCCAGGACTGACCGCGGTCCTAACATTTGGATATCCGTGTTTGATTTTTTCATATGTCTTGTCCTCTCTTTCCGGCCATTCATAAAGTGCTATTCTTTTTGGGAGAGAATGGCTGCAAAACGTGCTAGCGGATGTTTGAACTTGACCTTTGGATCATAGGTCGCCTTTGGGTAAAAAAATCGTGTAGACATATGTTGTATGCTCTGGGAGGCTTTTATACGTGGAGCGGATAAAAGTAGGGGTCTTTTTTTTGCCTCTGCTACACGCAGTGCGACTCTCTCATATGGGATGGCCCCAAGGTATTCAGGTTTGATGCCAAATCTGCCTTCACGAGAATTGATCTTTTCATTAGCTGCTTTTGTGAGGGTATCAAAAAGTTTGAATCCCTGGCGAAGATTACTTACCTGATTGAGCACCAGCAAAGGCGAAAAGATCAACTGCGGTTCATAATTGGAAAACTTTTCTTCTAGTCTCTCTTCGATCTCCTTAAATCGAGCAAACCCGGCTTTTGTGCATGCATATCCACTGATAAAGTCCTGGGGTGTGGTCAAAATAATCGCGTAATCAGCGGCCAAGGCAAAATCCATCACCATACGGGATATGCCAGCTCCCAGGTCGAAAATGGCGAATTCGTATCTTTCACTTATTTTCTTAAAATGGTTGATAAATTTTACCTTCTGGGCATAGTATAGGTTGGCCAGCTTAAATTCTCCATACGAACTGGCGATAAGATCAAAGCCATACTTTGTGCGGAAAAGAAGCTCATCCATCTTTTTATTTTTTTCCAGGAAATCCATCAGGTGACACTTTGGAAAAATTCCCAGCTTGTTTGAAACATCCGCATTTCCCAGATCAGCATCGATAAGCAGCACCTTAGCGCCTTTTTTCGCCAGACAATAGGCCATGTTTATGGAAAAATGGGTTTTACCAACACCCCCCTTGTTTGAGATCACAGAGAGAGTGCATGGCCCGCTTCTATTCGCTTTGGTGGTCTTTGCGATAGCCTTTTGGGTTATCTCAGAAGGCTGGTTTTTGACACCAGGCTTTCCACCGTATCCGTTACCATAATACTTTTTCAGAGCGATAGAGAGCGAATTTCTTGGGGTAACTGCAGGGCGAACCTTGAACCCAGTGAGCAACTCAAGGCTTCTAATTGCTACCGGATCTTCCGGTGTCAGCATTGCTACCAACAAAAAATTATCAACCACACGGATGGGTAAGGCTTGGCGCCGTGCAGCCATTTCCGGTCCAAGTAAGGTAAGCGCAGACGGTTCGATGTTTACCCGAAGCGGGTCGACAAACGGAACCTTCAATCTTTGGGCCTTTTTCTTCGCTATTTTCGTATCGTTCTCTGATCGGCCAAGCATTGAATTAACTTTTGATTTTTGCTCAGAAGGTGCAGTATCCGGTTTCAATGCCCCTGAGGCATCCCTGGTGTTTAGTCTCTCTCTTTTTGCCTCCATAGTCGTATTCTTTCTCATGGGGAAGGTTGCGTGTTAATAATTTTAGTGACATTACGATGTGCATGGATTTGCCCGTGCCGAGATCTATATGATTGTTTAACGCAATGTTTAACCAAGTTATAAACCTTTTAGGATCTGTGGCAGTTTCGCTGAAGAATAAGGTTAATAACTTGCTTTCTATAAAATATGGTATGGCAAAAATTATTTTATTTCAAGTAATTATCGCACAACATGTGGACTTGGCCGAATTGGGCGTTGTGCCGCCCCCAAAGGGACCGGACAACAGGCGATTAACGGTGTGTCGATACATTGATCGATCTAGTAAATCCCGGATTGGGCTACTTAGGTTCCCCTCGGTTCGAGGATGAAGGAACCCAAACGCCCCCCACGGAGATTGACGGTCTCCTCGGGCGTCAGGTACTCCCAACCCATATTGATCAAAAGCTGTAGGGCCGGAAGCTGAGATTGAACCTTTTCCAGGTAGCTCGGTAGCTCATGTTCCGATGTGCCATATGATGCTTGTTTTTCCATAGCCGTTTTCTATTATTTTTTTGATTTCCTAATTTTCTGCTGAAACTGTTACCCACCTTTCATAAGCAGCAGCTTGACTTCCGGGGCGACTTCCGTGGTGACTTCCGGGGTAACTTACCCGGTGACTTCCACTATTAATCCCTTTTTCCTTTTTTAAGCTCTTTCAGCACCTTTTCCCCTGTAGCAGTCAAACGATATTATTGGAGTCGACTTCGGGGTTTATCAGGGATTGTCATTTCGATCAAACCCAGCTTCATGGCGACTTGCTGGTAATATTCTCTGAAGTGCTTTTCATCCTTAAGCCCCAATTTCTTCGGGATTTCCCCTCTTGTCATCTCTCCCGTTATAGCCGCAAGCATTTTTTCGACTTCGGGGGTGACTTCGGGGGTGACTTCGGGGGTAGCTTTTAATGCTTCGGCAAAAACCGGATGAACAGGAAATTCGACCAGGAAAAACGTCCGATCTTTATCTGTGTGAAATATGGATTTAAATGTAAATTTCCGCTCCTTGACTATTGACATTTGTCATAAAAACGTCTATTATTCTGTCAACTCATTGGCCATTCCAATCGGATGTAAGAGCTAAAAAAGATGGGTTCGCCGTCTGAGCGAACCTTTCTATTTTATACGGTTTGCATATTTCCTTTCAAAATCCTTCCGCTTATAAGGTTTGTCAACATAGAACGAAGTGATCAGCCGCCGTTTATTATCCGGATACTTTTTCATAATCACAGTGAAATCATAATCCTTACCCGGGCCCTCGAGTGCCGATGCCGCTTGAGATACTTGAACACCATGGTGACAGCCCATGGACTGGAGTGTTGAAGGAGATAGTCGCTTTAACGAAGATGAACTGGAATACAGCCGATTTCGCCTGTGGCGAGCCGATCACGACCGCTTTTGCGAGCAGGGTGGGACAAATCATGGCTGAGATTCCAGAACATGTGAAGCCCAGAGCAGAGTACAGATTCTACATGTAGAGGATTTGCATGGTTGAGATGGCGCTGGCGGACAATGGCAGCGATGTTTTAAAAAAGCTTTTCGTCAAGGCAAAGCCTCTATGTATGGGAAGATGTGTTTCTCAAGCTTATATACGCGTGCGAACCGCATAAGATCATCAAGATAGAAACGTTTTCTCGGAAAACCTCTTTCTTAATCTCAAATCTGTTTGGATTTTCCACTGTCATTTCACTCGCCTTGGATAAAAACACCGGCACCGGTAATTTTATCCAGGCAACATCGCTTGGTCCAATACCATTTCAACCCGGTAATGGATAGAGAGGACTTTGGGTTTTGGGCAGGATAAACTCGCTGCTTAAGGCAATCTTCAAGCATGGACAGAGGCCAAAACAAAGGCGAACTGGTTTCGGGACACCAGTTCGCCGATGGTTCGAAAAAGCATATGTGTTAACCAGCTAACCTATTGAAATAACTGGATGAATTCTTGGCTCCCCAGCACGGACTCGAACCGCGGACCCGATGGTTAACAGCCATCTGCTCTGCCAACTGAGCTACTGGGGAAGGTATTAGCAGTGAAAATCGAAATATAATTACAATCCCAACGCCCCGATGGTAAATCCCGCTTACAGCGGAAACTACTGGGGATCAATTGGAACAAATTCAGATAATAAAGAATCTAGTCGTTGTCAAGAGAAATTTAGAGAAATCCGGGACAAGATTGGCGTTTTTCACTTCGTTTTTAAGGGATGAATTATTCAATGGGATTCGCCCATCGCAGCGTTCCAAAGCGACTGAAATCATTCATTTACGATCTTTTTAAATGGTGAACCGGTGTCATTGACTTTTTCGTAATTATGTTGACAATATGGCCTCAGTTTATTTTATTACCCTCATAAATTAAACGGGCTCGAAACTCGGGAAAATTCGTCGGACTGCATAATACGCCAGGGTTTTGCTAACGGCAGCCCGCTGAAATCTTGGGAGAGGAAAAATGAAAATTAGACGCAATGAACCGTGCCCCTGCGGCAGCGGCAGAAAATACAAAAAGTGTTGTCTTGGAAAAGAAGATGTTTCCGTTGAGCTGTTGTGGCGCCGGCTGGGCGAGACCCATGACCGTCTGGTTGATCGTCTGATGAAACATGCATTTAATGTCTTTGGCGAAGAAGGCATGGGTGAGGCCTTATTTGAATTTTTGCTCTGGCCTGAAGACGACGCAACTCTGGAAAATCTGGAGAACCATGAACAGCTCTTTTACCCTTGGTTTCTGTTCAACTGGATCTACGATCCTGAGGACGCCGAAACCAAACTTCGTGCTCCTGCCTATACGACCGTAGCGGAAAGCTACGCGAATGAAAGACGGACCAGGTTGGACCCCCTTGAACATAGACTGATTAAAGCAACTGCCAGACAGCCCTTCAGCTTCTATGAGGTGGTGCGCTGTCAGCCGGGCAGGGGTTACCAGCTAAAGGACATCTTCAGAGATGAGATCGCTGATGTTCTGGAGAAAATGGGATCCCAAAACGCCCGCAGGGGAGACATCCTGTTTGCTCGCGTGGTTCAGGTTGATTCCGTGGCGATGCTGATGGGCTGCGGGTCGGTTTTGATTCCACCGAAAATGAAACCCGAGTTGATCATGTTCAGAAAATGGCTGCTTGAGTCCAATGATCCAATCACGGCGAACACGCTGAATGAATTTGATGTTGAATTTAGGGATTTGTACTTCGAAATTTATGATGCGTTGATGCGACCGCCCGAGTTACGAAACACCGACGGCGATCCGATGAGCTTCCACACCCTGCACTTTGAGATCGAATCTCCCGAATTGGCCTTTGAACGACTGAAATCTTTGTCGGTTGTCGAAAGCGAGGAAGAGTTGCGCTCCGACGCCGAGCTGGATAAAGCCGGAGGTGTTCGCCGTGTGACAATTCCCTGGAGCCGTCAGGGGCACAAAAAAAGCAAAGGATTAGAAAATACCCTTCTAGGCAGGCTTGAAATCGAGGACCAGCGGCTTAAAGTGGAGGTCAATTCGGCCCAGCGGGCGGAGATCATCCGCAGGGAGATCGAAAAACGGCTTGGAAAACAAGCCAGATACAAAACAACGGAGATTCAGTCGCCGGAGGCCATGCTGGAAGCAATGGGCGAACGCGTAGGCAAGGGTGCCGAAGGGGGCGGTGAGCAAGATGAGTTGATGCAGATTCCCGAAGTGCGCGGGCAGATGGAAAAGGTGCTGTCTGCCCACTGGAAAGGATGGATTGACCAACAGATTCCCGCCCTGGCCGATAAAACACCGCGGCAAGCGGTCAAAACCCCCGACGGCCGGGAAAGTGTTGAAGCCCTTCTTCTGGAGGCCGAGCGACATGCCGGCAGAAACGAACAGATGAGCGACATCGAACTGAAGGCTATCGCCGATGTCCGTCGCCGTTTGAGGCTTGATAAATCCGCTTCGGCCGAAACCAAAAGGGGTGGTGGGGGCAAGAACGAAGAACAGGTCAGCGCGATCAAAAGCATGATCGAAGACTTCGGGCAGGCCAGACTTAACCCGACCTATACCGCTTTTGCCCTTAAATTGTGTGACAGAATTGCCCGGATGCGCAAGCTCTCTATCCAACGGGGCCGCCCTGAAATCTGGGCAGCAGCTATCATTCAGGTGATTGCACGCTTAAATTTTTTGTTCGATCCGGAAAATGAGATGAACATCACAGCCGATGAGCTGTGCACGTTTTTGGGCACCAAGAAGAGCACCGTAAGCAGCAAAGCGGGGCTCATTCAAAAAGCCTGCGACCTCTATCTAGGCGATGCGGAATTCAGTTCGCCGGAGATTGCGAAAATGTTCCGCATCTATAAGACCGAAGAAGGTCTCTTGATTCCCGGTTTCATGCTCGATGAAAACGAGGATGAGGGGCAAGTACGTGATCCACGCCAAGCAGCTTATGCGGTGCACGAAACGGCTGAAAAAAAACGCCGCCGTGCAAAGACCCCGGCGAAAAGTAGGTCCCGTGATAAACCCAAAAATAAAAAGAAAACAGATGATCGTCAGCTCAAATTGTTCAATGGTGATTAAGAGACCTCCGTCAGTGCTTAAAAAAAACGGCTCTGTTTTCGGAGCCGCTTTTTTTGCCTTGGAGAAAGGGTAAATCTCTCAACAAGCAGTTAAAGCAAACCGCGTTGGTGATCAATCTATGGTGATCCGTTTTGGTTTCGTTTCTTCGGCTTTGGGGATTTCGACTTTGAGAATTCCGTCTTTAAAATTTGCACTGACTTTTTCAGGATCGATTCCTGTCGGCAGTGTGAATGCCCTGTGAAAGTTTCCAACGCTTCGTTCTCTGCGATAGTAATTTTCTTCTTTGATTTCTTTTTCTTCGATCCGCTCGCCTTTGAGGATCAGCTTATTTTCCTTCATCTCAATGGAAATATCTTCCCTGCTTAATCCCGGGAGTTCGGCTTTGATGACAATCGCATCTTCTTGGTCATATATGTCAACCGCCGGCGTCCATGTACCCATGGTTACTTCATCTTCTTCCCTTTGAGGCGCAGATAGCTCTTCAAAGAGTCGATTAATCCGATCCTGCAATGTCGTCATGCTCCTCCACGGGTCCCATCTTACGATAGCCATAATATTACCTCCTTAATGCTTAACCTCCGAAAAATATTTTTCTATGGCGCTGCCCTTTTATGCCAAAGATTTAATTAATAATAGGAATATCAAATAGTTAAGAATTATATTAATCGTTGTCATAAAAAATTTAATCACAGCAGTTGTTTTGTCAAGTTGGAGAATTACGCTACAATTCGAATTAAAAAATTGCATTCTTCCGTCTTCCGATATCCGAATTCGGACAATGCGCTTAGCTTTCAGCTTTCTCTGCCGTATCTTCAACAATAAATGGCAAACAGCGCACACCCACACTCATCTTTTTCATCCAGATTCTTACCATTGTGATGGTTTCCCCCTCCAAATTAACGATGCTAGGCAATTCTTCCACATAGGAAATATCCACCTTATTGAATTCATAATAGATATTTTGAGTACTGTAAGGGTCTGCAACTAAAATCACTTTGTCAGGATCGTATGGATGCCTTTTCGGAGATCCTGAGAAGGGCACATGTGTTTTTCGTAAGGCTTTACTATCTTTTGGTCTTTTATAGGCCTGAATTTCAAATTTTTCAGCTTCCTTTAGATAACGAGTTTCCGGCATCCTTGGGTCTCCTTTATCCCTACTTAAAATTAAAAAAGGATTAGGTTGTTTAAAATGATTGCGTTAAATTTGCTTTTTGGAAAAATCGATTTGCTGTTCTCATTTAAACGGATACTAAATTTTCTATAGCCGAAATAACGATCCGGGAAAGCGTAAGATAAAGGTACCGCAATGCGCCTAATTATCTTCATTTTCTCCGATCTCATCAGAATATTCTCCGATCTCATCAGAATAAATTACCAAGCGGTCGCCGGGATAAATGTTTTTTCGTTTTTCCAAGCGATTCCAGATGATTAACGCCGGCAGGGGAACATTAAATCGCTCTGCAATTGTTGAAAGATTGTCGCCTTCCTTTACCACGTAAACCCGTTCCTGTTTCTGAGCCAACCACTGATCGAGAAGCGGTTTAAAATTGGTGTGAAATTCTCCACCAGCTCCTTTGGGTATCAAAATGGAATGACTGCCTGCAGCCAGATAATGACCCCTGATTTCGGGATTTAGATCTTTGATGACTTTGAAATGGGTTCCGGCAGCCTGTGCAACTATTTGAAGCGGGGTTTCCTGAAAACACTCAATTTTAATTCGGTCAAATTCCAGCGGAAGATATAGATCTTCTTTCTCGTATCGGAATCCGAATTTTTCGGGCATGGTTAAAATCAGTTTGGCCGAATGAATTCTGAAGATATACCGTTGGGTCTCTAAAGGTAGATAAAGTTGGTAAAAATTGTTGGTTTTTTGGGCTAAAATTTCAGACTGCAGCCCCAACTCCCCCATATTGTAAGCTGCTGCAGCCAGCGTCCATGACCCCAATTTATCATAAAGATCCTTAAAATAAGCGATTGCAGCCTGGGTGGATTTAAACACATTTCTGCGCTCATCCTTTTCGGAATCTATTTTTAAGCCGTACTTTCGCCCGGTGGATTCCATAAACTGCCAAAAGCCGATGGCACCTCTGCGCGATCCGGCGTGTGGTCTCAAAGCGCTTTCCACGATGGATATATATTTTAAATCTTCCGGCATGTCGTTTTGTTTCAACATCTGTTGGATCAGCGGGAAATAGCGGGGAGAACGTTTGATCCACAAAATGACTTGGGGCCGGTCCCAGATCGTAAGCAATAGCTCTTTATCCAAACGTTCACGAATCTCCGGGCTGTCGAGTTGCACCAATTCGCCGCAAAAATCAAGTGGTCCACTGATGCGAATAGTGTCGATTAAAGCGGGAAATTGATTTAATTCCGATGATGCTGAATTTTCACCGGAAGCAAGCGGTGCGGTGATTACCACCATGGAGAATACTATACAAAAATACCTCATTACGCACCTCTTTTGTTTACGCTAGACATAATCTGGCTCTTTTATTGATCCCAGGGTAAGAATCCCGTGAGATGGCGGTTTAATTGCCCGAAAGCTTATACGGGGGAAACAGGCCGGATGGAAAAGAATAACATCCAGATCCCGACCATCACGAAAAACAGGCCGGCACCGATTTTGATATAATTCGGTGGGATAAATCGGCTGACAGCCGCACCGAATAACACGGCGATAAGGGAACTTAAAACCAGGGCACCGGCAGAACCCAAAAACACCGATGTGCGCGAATTACAATCGGCTGAGAAACAAAATGTTGCCAGTTGAGTCTTATCCCCGAGCTCGGCTAAAAAGACCAGACCAAATGTTGTCAGAAGTAGTTTTAGATCCATAATTAGCCTTTCTTTAAATTTTAAATTACAACGCCCTCAAGTATTCCGGTTTTAGCGCAACTTTACCCGCCAAGGCTTGGTCAATTAGGTTTAAGATGGTCGCCTTGTCTTTTGGCAGTCTGGCCTTAATTGGCAGGTAATTGGAAGCATGATTGGCATGGAAGAGCCCTTTGGTGAGGGTTGTATTGGCGATCATGGTTCTCAGTTCCGCCAGCATCTCCTCCGGTTGAATCAAGGCAAATTTTCCGTCTTCATAGTCTTTAAATAAAGGTGTTCCGGGAATCAGCATCAGGCTTAAGGCCCCCACATATTCCGGATCGATGGCCGAAAGGATCCGTCCGGTTTCTTGTGCATGTATTTGGGATCGTTTTCGTCCGGCAATGCCCAAAATTACGGTTATCGACAGCTTGATGCCGGCCTGTTTGGCTTTCCCGGCCATTTCGATCATATGTTGAGACGTGGCGCCCTTGTTTATTTTTTTAAGGGTGACGTCATCACCGGTTTCAAGTCCCATATAGGCGATTCCCAGACCGTGTTCACGAAGGATTTTAAGTTCATCAATTGTTTTCATTTTCAGGCTTTTGGCATTGGCATAAATACCCACCCGAGTTACCCACGAAAGCTGCTTTTTTATTGTTTGAAGAATTTTTAGAATTCGTTTTTGCGGAATAATTAACGCATCCCCGTCGCATAAAAATACCCGGCGCTGGCGCTTACAGTATTGCGCTGCAAATGCGATATCTTCCATGATAATGGATTCGGGTTTTATGCGAAATCGCTCCCCGGTATAGGTTCCGCAAAACGTACATTTGTTGCGTGAGCAGCCCACCGTTACCTGAAGCAAAATACTGTTGGCCTCACTAGGGGGCCGAATTATGGTTCCTTCGTAGTGCATCGCTCTATTGAAAAAGTGCCATCATAAAAAAGCATTACATTAAAGGTGTTTTCAATACCACAAAAATTGTCATCAGTCTGCCCCTGGAGGATCTGTACTCTCATCCGGATCAAAACATTCTCTCTGTTTCAGATCATCTTTGAGAAAGTCATATAAACTCCCGGTATAGTAACATTTGATTGTTTCTCTGATTTTTCGAATCAGATATTCACTGACGGGAGCCTCACCATCAAGCTTTAATCGGAAAGCTATCAATCGTTGCAGTTTTTTATCATTCTTATCTCGATCCGGCACTATTCGCATTGTTCGTTGGAAGGCCGTCTGGAAAGCACCCTCGGTTTCTTCAATCGAGATAACGTTATCAGACATCGTGATTTTCCTTTGACACGTGGCAAATCGGTAGAGTTACAACTAATTGAGCGAAAGTCGAGTATGCTCCAGATCCAAGGTTTTGGACAGCTTGTTGTAACTTAATAGTTTTTTTGGGATTTGCAAATAAATTTTTCTATTGATTCCCGAACCCATTTTGCCCTCCGCAGTCGGGGCATTGCCAGGTTATACCGTTACATGACAATCCCCATAAATTTTCCTCCATGCACGCTTGGCAAATACGAAAACCGCATCTGCAGGTCCAACAAAACGGGAATTCCTTGCGGCAGCAATGGCAGGTGCCAATGCGTGTGCGGCGTCTTTTTTTTCTATAGCTGGTCTCGGGTGAAGAGTATTTCACGCAACCCAAATCATCCTCTTTCTTGTTGTTTGCCGGCTTTAATGCTATAGGTTTTAGTCACTTCAAATATCTGCTTGGGAGGGATTCACTTGTAATTTACATAATGGTTTGAATCTGTAACCCCAAAATTTTAATGCAGGCCGGCGAACATGTCAACTTAGGCAAAATGGTGTTTGGTGTTTGGTATTTAGTGTTTTGTGTTTAGTACTCATAGTGTTTAAAATATAATTATAGCCAAACACTAAACACAAAATATCATTTTAGCATATACCTGGAGTAGAGTTTTTCATGAAAACAGAAAAGACCGTTTATCTGATAGATGGCACGGCCTATATTCACCGCGCATATCATGCCATTCGCGGACTGTCCAACTCAAAAGGGCTTCCGACCAATGCCATTTTCGGCTTTACCCGAATACTCATTAAATTAATGCAGGATCGCGATCCACACTATGCAGCGATGTTTTTTGATGCCAAAGGTCCCACCTTCAGACATGATTTTTACAAAGAGTACAAAGCCAATCGCCCCGCAATGCCGGAGGATATGGCCGTGCAAATACCATATATTAAAGATGTGACCACGGCTTACCAGCTGCCGATTATTGAAATGGAGGGGTTTGAAGCGGATGATCTGATCGGCACCTATGCGCGCATCGCCGAGCAAAAAGGCTTTGCGGTGGTTATGGTTACGGGTGATAAGGATTTTTTGCAGCTGATAACCGGAAAAACCATTATCTGGGATCCCATGAAGGAGAAGACCATTGACATGCATACGATACGAGAAGAATATGGTGTCGAGCCGCACCAGATGATCGATGTTATGGGATTGTCCGGAGATACCACGGATAATATTCCGGGGGTTCCGGGAATCGGTCAAAAGACTGCCCTGGATTTAATCAAAGCCCACGGAGATATGAAACATTTATATCAAAACCTCGAATCTATTACCAAGAAAAAACAACGTGAAAATCTCGTCGATTTCAAGGATCAAGCCTTTTTGAGTAAAAAGCTTGTGACCATTAACACCGATGTGCCGGTGGCCGCCGATCTGAAGCAATTTGAAATTGCACCGCCCGATACCCAAGCGCTGTCCAATTTATTTAAAACCCTTGAATTCAGACAATTACAGAAAGCCGTATCAGAGAAGACCGATCTTAGCGATAAGAATTACCAGGCCGTATTAGATGCGGAAAAGCTTTCCGAACTGGTTACCCGGCTGAATTCCGCTAAAATCTTCGCCCTGGATACGGAGACCACCTCTACCAATCCCATGGTCGCCAAGTTGGTGGGATTGTCATTTTCGATCCAGCCGCATGAAGCCTTTTATATTCCCTGCGGACATAATTATCTCGGCGTTCCCCGGCAGCTCAAGCTCGCCGACGTTTTACAACATCTCAAACCGGTACTGGAAAACGCCGATGTTCAAAAAGTCGGCCAGAACATCAAATATGATTGGATGGTTCTTGCCCGTCACGGTATCGATTTAGCCGGTGTTCGCTTTGATACGATGCTGGCCTCCTATCTGCTAAATCCGTCCAAAAGAGCGCATAACCTGGATCAAATCGCCTTAGATTTCCTGGGTCACAAAACGATTACCTATGAGGAAGTCGCCGGTAAAGGCAAAAAAACCACCTCCTTTGCCGAAGTGTCGTTGGAAAAGGCGGTGCCCTATGCCTGCGAGGATGCAGATATTACGCTGATGGCTAAAGATGTCTTAACCCACGGGCTGGAAGAGATCGGTCTGACCAAACTGCTGGAGGACGTTGAAATGCCTTTAGTACCGGTGTTAATGCGGATGGAGATGCGGGGCACCGGCATCGATATTGACCGATTGCATGAACTGTCCAAATCATTTGAACACCAGCTGGAAGCCCTTGAGGGCAGCATCTATGGACTGGCCGGTGAAGAATTCAACATCAATTCTTCTCAACAGCTGGGACATATCTTGTTTGAAAAACTCCGATTGCCGGTCCAGAAAAAAACCAAAAAGAAAACCGGATATTCAACCGATGTGGATGTGCTCAATGTGCTGGCCGAACATCATGAACTGCCGGGTTTGGTGCTGAAACACCGAACCCTGTCGAAATTGAAATCAACCTATGCGGATGCGTTAATCGACTTGGTGCACCCTGATACCGGCCGTATCCATACCTCTTACAATCAAACGGTGACCGCCACCGGACGATTGAGCAGCTCAGACCCGAACCTTCAAAATATACCGATCCGAACCGATGAGGGCCGGGAGATCCGCAGAGCGTTTATCCCGCAAAAAGGATGGCATATGGTGTCCGCTGATTATTCCCAGGTGGAGCTGCGCATCCTGGCGCATTATTCAGATGATCAAATTTTGATAAAATCGTTTTTGGATGATGAAGATATTCACACCCGCACAGCGGGTGAGGTTTTCCAAGTTTCACCTGAGATGATTAATCCCGAACTGCGGCGACAAGCCAAGGCGATCAATTTCGGGATCATTTACGGGATGAGTGCCTTTGGCTTGTCCAAACAGCTGGAGATCAGCCAGAAGATGGCCAAAACCTATATCGATAATTATTTTTCACGCTACAAAGGGGTCAAACAGTTTCTGGATCAAGCGATTGCAGAAGCCAGACGAACGAAAAAATCCAGTACACTTTTGGGTCGGATCCGTTTGCTACCGGATATTGACAGCGCGAACAACATTATTCGTCAAGCAGCTGAACGAGTCGCCGTCAATACGCCGATTCAAGGTTCTGCCGCTGATCTTATCAAGTTGGCGATGATAAACGTGGACAGAGCCTTCAGAGAAAAAAATCTGCAATCGGCGATGTTATTAACCGTTCATGACGAGCTTGTGTTTGAAGTGCCGCCGGATGAACTCAACATCGTCTGCAAGCTTGTCAAGCAGATCATGGAAGGCGTGTGGAAGCTCAATGTGCCCTTGAAGGTGAATGTGACCTATGGTAAAAACTGGGCGGAAGCCCATTAAAACTGTTTTGAATAGACCTTAATCCTCAACATCAAGAAGGGTCGCGTTCCTATTCGCTTTCTTGTTTTAAGGCCACATCCTCACGTGAACTCTTGACCGTTTCTTCAACCGTTTGATATATCCCCCTGAAGGCATCATCAAAACCGGCCGGTGAAATCCTTCCGCCTTCGATGAATTTTACCACAATTTCTTTTGTTGCTCTGAGAATTTGTTCATCAATCGATGCCATGAAATTGTCCCTTCTGTTATTGAAATTGTCAATAATATTGGAAGGTAAACAA
>Ga0209536_100008580_pt1 | contig 15305 bp, 33 predicted proteins | sample DeeMarSeWOR28_12_FD_187461 | JGI IMG/M metagenome (GOLD analysis project Ga0209536, IMG submission 187461) | Marine sediment microbial communities from White Oak River estuary, North Carolina - WOR-2-8_12 (SPAdes) (version 2) | ecosystem: Environmental > Aquatic > Marine > Intertidal zone >...
GAGAAGAGCGCCGACGTGATCAACCTCATCTCTCCCTACTTCCGCGACTACACGGACCGGGTTGCCATCTACCACGGTGACGCCTTCACCTTCAACTGGCCCCGAGGTACCAAGTGGGACTTCGCGTGGCACGACATCTGGCCCACCATCTGCGGCGACGACATGCCCGAGCACACTGCCCTGCTCCGACGCTTCTCCCGCCGCACCCAATCTCAAGCGTGCTGGAAGCACGAATTCGTGAGGAGACTGCACCATGCCTAAGCCCCGTTCCCATCACCCCCACGGCGAGAAGCTCTTCGCCGTCGCCTTCGCCACCATCAAGGGGATCCACGTCGACCCTACCCCGGGCATTGAGACGTTCGCCCGGGCCATGGAGGCTGCCAAGACGCTTGCCTCACGGGACGACGTGGCCTCCGTCACCATCCACACCTACATCCGTTCCCATTCCCGCAAGATCAAGGAGCCAAGCCGATGACATTCCAATTCGCCGGTCAGACCTACCGTATCCGATTCCAGCACGTCCACCGGTACGACGAGTCCATGCCTCGCCGCGTCGTCCCCATCAAGAGGGGGTGGGGGAACGTCAAACCCAGGTACGTGCGAGCCGAGACCCTCTGCCTCATCGAGCGCAAGGAGCCGGGACAGCTACCTGAGCGCCCCGTCGTACAAGGCATGGCCTACTGCTCCCTCTCCGACAGCTTCAACCGGGAGACAGGACGCAAGCTCTCCCTCACCCGTGCCCTGCACCTCTTCCCGCCCGAGTTCCGCACCGCCGCGTGGAGAGCGTATCTGGAGCGCGCTGTCTCGAACGTGTGAGCGGACGCTCGCCCACCCACTGAAAACGGAGGCTGCACAATGGCATACGGATACCGGTCGCGCCGCTACTCGTCCACCAAGAAAGCATTCTGCCGTCTGCACGAGCATGCTGTCGGTGCCCTAGTCTGGCCGCTGAAGGCACAGATTCACGATTGGCTGGAGCCTGTCCTGAAGTCCACCATCGAGGATTGCAACACTCCAGTCATGCCTCACGTTCACGCTCTCGCCGAGATCGACAGGACTCTGCGCATCGAGCCTTCCATCTCGACCATCACTCTCCAGATCCCCTTCGTCTCCCGCAACCGCCTAACTCCCTACGACCACGAGACAGCACTCACTCTGGAGATTTCCATTGCCCACCCGACAGCCTACGGACGTTGCTACTACCGTCGGATCTTCGGCACGGACGAGAGCAAGGTGCACTTTGCCGACGGCCAGCTGGGAAACACTCCAGCCCCCGAGGAGTTGGTCGAGTCCTTCATCTACACCCAGCAGCAGGTTGAGACGGTCAACACCGAGCTTCCTGTGTGGTATCAGCAGTTCCCCAGAGACTCCGACGCCAACGCTGACTACCACTCCCTCTCGGCCGCCATGCACTTCGCTCCTGTCTTCAACAACTGGATGCTCTTCTTCAGCAAGAACAAGCGACTCAACCTCGCGCCGTCTGTGCTTCGACTCACCCGGTCCAAGTCCTTCAGGTACAAGACTCCCATGAGCCAGCCGCTCTACACCGCTCTGTCCAGCGCACTGCACCTTGCTCAGTGCGAGAAAGGCACGACGTGAACGAGAACTGGAGAGTCACGAAGGGGCCCAAGGTTCAGCGTGATCTGGCCCTCCTCCTCCAACTTCTCCGCATGGTTAGAGAGGAGCAGGACACGGCGCGAACCCAGATTAACGTAGTCGTCTACACCGAGAGATTCATGGGGAACCTTGGCTTCAAGATCTGCACCTGCACTCCCTGCTCCTCGATGATGGGCTCGGCCTCTACGACTGCTGCCATCATCCACAAGTACATCAAGGAGATCCCGGCTGCCACCCCTGAGTTCCTTCAAGCCAAGGTCTACGCCCTTCTCGGCGAGTACCTCTACACACAGCAGGCTGAGCATGAGTGACCTCAAGCCCTGCCCCAACGCAGTGAACAGTGCGAGGCTCGGTATCCTCTTCGGGATGCTCCGCTCGGTTACTGCCCAAGACAAGGTTTTGCCGTGGACCACGAACCCATCATCTTGGTTGTCGTGGCAGAACGCCAAGTGGATGCTGCCCTGCTCTTGCCCTGCGTGTTACCATGCAGGGCAACAAGGCTTTGCTCAAGGCACGCTCAACCGATTTCCTGTCGAAGACATCCCCCGCTATCACAACCACAACGCCATCCGCGCCATCGTCGCCTCCCGCTACAATCTGAACCTCACCCAACTGCTACCCAAGATCTTTCCGCTCTACACTCCAGCTCGCTGAGCCGTTCCGTCTTTCTCCCAGGGAGGTATCTGTGGACTGGTTCTTGTCCGGTGAAGAGGTAGCCTCGGTTGACATCGAAGAAACCGAGTTCCTTGTCGAACCCATCATCCCCAAGGAAGGGATCGTGTTCCTGTACGGGAAGTTCGGCGCGTTCAAGACCGCCGTTGGACTCACGATAGCCAAGCACATCGCTACTGGCAGCGAGCTGTGGGGAATGCCGACCAAACCTGGAAGAGTCCTCGTCGTGGAAGGCGACACTCCACGCACCGGCATCATCCCACGCATCAAGAAGCTCGACCCCTCCGTGCCCAACCTCGACTTCGCCTTCGTCTACCCCGGCATCGACGTGATCAACCCCCACACCCCCGACACCAACAAGATCTTCATCGACGGGCTCATGGCCAAGCACGCTCAGAACAAGTACGCCTTCGTCCTCATCGACTCGCTCCGCTCCTCTCACCCTCTCTCCGACAAGGATTCCGAGGCTGCCACCCTCGTCTATCGGCAGTTCTCCTTCATCTTCCCCGGGGCTCTCGTCTTCATCATTCACCACGACCGCAAGTCCCGCCCCATCGAGAAGCACCTGATGGGTACCGATGTCGAAGACGAGATGGAAGCCGAGTCATTCTCCGGTTCCCAAGCCTGGATCAATCACGCTACCACCTCCCTCAAGATCAAGAAGCAGCACGGCAAGGATCAGAACTGGATCTCCATCATCCAGACCAAGTCCCAGGTAGGACGCATTGCTACTCCCATCGACGTTCAAGTCCACGAAGGGATCCACGTCGAGCAGGCTGCTACCCTCAACCTCAACCAGCTGGACATAGCCCTGCACACCATCGTCTGGAAGAACATGCGGCAGCTGGATCAGGGACTCGCCGATTACTTCGACGTGTCCACCCGTTGGGCTCGCAACCACCGGCTCCAGTACGAAGAGAAGGTCATGAAGCTCCCCCGTGTCGGCCCACTCCCACACGGCGACGACGAGTGACCGCGAGCGCCCCCATATATGAAGACCGGCCCACAGCGCACTGCGCCGAACGCCCGTCAGCTCGCAGCGGTTGGGCACTTCCCGAAAACGTACTTCCCAAACCCGGAGCCCTTATCCTTCAATCACTTACAGCCCTCACACTCGAAAGTGGGAACTCCCTCTATATGGGGGGAGCACTTCCCAAAACAGACTCTTGTCCGTCCAGGACCGACAAAGGTTACTCTCAGCACGCTGGATCGGTGTCGTGAGCCCCAGTCATTCCACCCAGGACGGAGACGCTGGGTTCCCTCCAGCCAGTCACTCTCACGGCAGCCTCCGGAGGGTTAAAGACTGGTGACCCAGCGTTCTCCGAATTGAACCCAAAGGGGGTGGCAGGATGCAGGACAGCCGCAAACTAGACCGGCTAGCTTCAGGGTTCGACTCCCTGCACCTCCATCACAGGGAGCGGACCTGACATGGCACACCTCGGTCGTATCATGGGCGTCGTAGCCTGTGTCGTCATGATCGCTGTTGGCTTCGGGGGACTCGCCCTCCTCCTTCTTGGACTGATCTTCTGATGGAACACCCACTGCAACCCGACACCATGATCCTTGCCTTCGATGATGCAGCGTGGCGAGTCGTCGGTGACTTGGGCAACTGCCTCGTCTTCTACCGCCCTGCCCGCATCGTCGACCACTACTACGACCACCTCGGTCGGCTCTGCTACAACGTGCAGTGGGCTGGACAGGACTTCATCTCCCGGGGTCACTTCGCCGACGGAGTTCGACCCCTCGAATGGACAGGAGAAGGATTCAATGCCTGAAGAACTGACCGATGCGCAGCGCATCAAGCTGATCCGCAAGGCCCTCCGAGAGTGCAACCAGAAGGCCACCAAGCAGGCCATCCTCAAGCAGTTCCGCTACGAGACTGGCCGCGCTCCCACCATCTCCCTCCGTGCTGGAAAGGACGAGGAATGACTGTCCGTCCCGCACCTACCCCCGCTGCCAAGGCCCTCCGACGAGCCACTCTTAGCGCGTGTGGTCTTGGCTTCACGCAGGAGGAACCAATGACCAACCGACGCAAGCCTGCCCGCAGGTACAAGGACTCTGGTCCAGTCCGCTTCACCGTCACTCAGGACTTCACCTTCCCCCGTCGACAGATCAAGAAGCTCTTCGACTTCGAGCGCAAGGCTCTGCTCAGCGAGCTGAAGGAAAACGGGGCCGAACGACTTCGGGTCAACCATGCTCGTACCCTGAAGTTCGAGGACTTCCTCGTCGAGCTGGACTCCAACTTCGCCGACGCTGTCCTCAACAACGAGTTCGACCCCAACCTCGTCGACGAGGCACTCGACTGGATGGCTGGGCAGTTCGATATGTGGGTAGACAGATGAAGGAACAGCCGTGGCACACCGACCGGTCGCGGTACATGGCGGGGTTCGCCTGCCCGTGGAAGCGTCTCCTCAACTACCATGCCTTCGGCACCGGGCTCAGCCCCGACCGAACCTCGCCAGCCCTGAGCACTGGCATCGCTATCCACAGCTCGCTGGAGCTTCTGCTCATGGCCATGCAGCAAGGGCTCGCCCTCGACTCGGCTGCCGAGGTCGATGAGGTCATCAAGGACGCACCGAACCAGCCCGTCCTCCCGGATCTGCTCCCTCCCGGTGACGCTGCCGAGACGCTCAAGGACAACAGGGACATCTGCCGTGCCTTGCCTCACGCCTTTGCCCGAGCAGGCATCCCCTTCCTCCGAGATAGCTTCGCCGTCCACTCCATCGAAGAGGAACTGGCAGTCCAGTTGGAAGCCGACACAAGCATCCAGTTCAACTCCAGGCCCGACTTCGTACTCAAGACGCTGGCCAGCGAGAAGCTCGTCGTCGGGGACTTCAAGACAGCAAGCTCTTTCCAGGAGTCCCGAGAGATCCTGACCTACGCCGACGACGTGCAGATGATGATCAACTCCTACCAAGTCAAGGCCCGCTACAGCCTGGACTACTACCCCGACTACTACGTGATCATCCTGCTGAAGGGCAACAAGTGGTCGGCCTCTCCCTTTATCCATGCCTTCCGCAGGGAAGGCGCACCTCCCTTCCAGAAGGAAGACTGGCAGCCCAGGTACTACGTCCCCACACCCGAGGGAAAGAAGCGCACCCTCGGACGTGCCTACAACAAGGTCAGAGTCTCCGACCACCGCCCGGTCGAGGAGTGGGTCTGGGAGATGGACTCCGTGCAGTGTGCTCAGCAGATCGTCATCCTCGGCCCGTTCAACGTGGTCCCCGAGAAGGTCGACCAGTTCTGGCGCGGCCTCCCTCACTCGGAAGCATCGTGGCGACGAGATGTGGAAGCCTGCAAGAATCTCTGGCCGAAGTGGGGGCAGCAGTCGACACAGACCCTTCTCGACGAGTGGTTCCCTCGCACGTTCAACTGCTACACCTACGCATCACGCTGCTCCTACTACCAGCTGTGCTTCAAGGGACCAGGATGGGACGACCCATTCAACAACGGCTTCGCCGAAAGAGAACCCCACCACACGACGGAGCCCAAGCCCGAGGTGATCAAGTGAGCGCCAGCCGCTGGAACAGGTGCCCATCTTGTGGGCGCGAAACCCTCCGCGAGGATTGGGAGGTGATCGGGATCGACGCAGGCAGGTTCCGGATGTGGTACGGAGCAACCTGCATGGACCCGAGCGAGATCACCCGGCCCTCTGCGTGTGGGTTCACCTTCCAGCACACTGTCGATACCCCAATCGAGAAGGAAGAGAGCCGATGACGACCCAGAAGAAGACGACGACGAGCGCCGTTGCCAAGAAGACCACACCCAAGAAGAAGCAGGATCCTGCCCTCGCTGCCGTCAAGGAAGAGGGCACCCCCATCGACCAGATCCTCCAGCAGGGAGACATCTCCAGCCTCACCGTGGCGCAACGCAGCGAGTTCCTGTGGAAGCTCGCTGAGTCCATGGGCCTCGAACCCATGACCCAGCCCTTCCAGCTGATCACCGACGCCAGCGGGAAGCTGACCGTCTACGCCAAGCGCACTGCCGCCGACCAACTCCGTCGCAAGCACAAGATCCGCTCCCAGATCGTGGAGGAAGGCCCTCTCAAGATCGGCGACTCCATCCGAGACGACGTGTACTGCGTCAAGGTCATGCTGATGGAGCCCGACTCCGAGGGGAAGTACACCTCCGACTCCAGAGTGGAGTTCGCTGTCGGTTGCGTCGGCATCGCTGGGCTCTCGGACGAGGCCCTCGCCAACTGCATCATGAAGTGCCACACCAAGGCGATCCGTCGAGGCACCCTGTCCATGTGCGGGCTCGGCTTCCTCGACGAGCTGGAGGTCGAGTCCATCCGAGTGCAGGGCGACACCTACACCGGCCCCCGCCGCATCCTCCCACAGGTGACTGCCGCCCCGCAGCCACCCTCGAAGCAGCCCAATCCCCAGCCTGCTGGAGACAACACCAGCGAGTCCTCCAGCCCTGCCGCACCAAAGCCGGTGGTCGTGCTCCCTCCGTCGAAGCCACCGGTTGAGACTACGTAGATGACGTGGAGCACCAAAGATGAGATCCGGTTCATCAACGGACTCGGATCCCACGCCAACCCCAAGCGTGTCATTCCCCCCGAGGAGAAGCTCGAATACCTGAAGCGCTACCGTCGAGGCATCGAGCTGCGTCGAGTGTGGACTGGCATCAACTCAACCGAAGTGAAGCAATACACAGACCAGCGCATCGCGTACTACGAGGCTCTGGTCGCCCAGAAGGAGAACTAGTCGCATGGCAAATCCGAACGAACTCAACCTGACGCAGGAGCAGATCGAGGGCGACTTCGACAACATGCCCACTGGCATGTCCAGTGTGCTGACCCCACCGCAGCCCGGGATCTACCTGTTTCAGCTGCCGCCCTCCGAGATCATCTTCGAGTCCTTCTCCACGGTGCAGCACCCGGATCAGGGACAGCGTCTCCAGATCAACTTCAAGGACGAGTCGGCCCTCGTCAACCTGACCCTCAACAACCAGCCCTACCACGCGAACCTGTCCAACGTCACCCGGGTCCTCAACTTCAAGAGCGGCCCGGTCGTGGTGTCCGACATGGCCATGCTGCTCAAGGCCCTCGACATCACACCCGAGCAGTTCACCAACGCCGGGTACGCGCAGGCGTTCGTCAACGCAGGTGGCCTCCGGTTCAAGGGAGAGCACACTCTCACCACCAACTGCTCCAAGGACCGGGACATCTACAAGGACGGCCAGCCCATGAAGGGCAAGAAGGGCTGCGGTCAGCGATACGCCGTGGACGCCTACACCCCGAAGACCCCCGGCTCCCGGCCCGTCCTCGCCATCCCGAAGGACGACGAGGGCCTCGTCATGACTCGGTTCGACTGCGTCTGTGGAGCGTCCCTCCGTGCGTGGGGCAGGCTGCGTGGATTCAAGTCCGCATCCTGAGCCAAGGCCAGACGAGGTCATCCGGATTGCGCGGGAGGTAGGGGAGATCGTTGCGCACCTCTCCCCTCCTCCCTCCAACTGGGGAACCCTCATGGTGGTCTACGGTGCGCTCTTCGCCGGCCTCTGCAAAGAGCTGAATGGTGACCCTTACCTCGTCCTCACCTACATCCAGCACACGTATGAGATGGGCATAGAGGAGGTACACCTCCAATGACCGACCCAGGAGAGTTGCTTGCTGCACCTGAATGGGACTTCGGTGACGGAGTCAGCCTTCCCATTCCTCCAGGTCCTCTTCCTCAACTGGCAGCACGCTGGGCCGACCGCCTCGTAGATCTCACCTACACCTACCCTGACCACCCTGAACTCGTTGCCGTGATGCTCGCCGGGATCCTCCAACTGGAGCGGCAACGAGTCCTCTCCGAAGTCGAGCGAACCATCGTCAAGGAGTTCTGATGAGACTCGGCCTGTGTGACGTGTGCCATCGCTGGCACTTCAAGACCGAGCAGCACTGGCAGGACAAGGTCTGCACCCTCCCTGCCCGCCTCGGTCCCCTCTTCGATGAAGTCCACGTTGCCTCTGTCTTCCCGGCTGCCGCCGACCGCCAAGACGACTTGGCTGCTGCCGAAGACGAGGAGAAGTGGTGAGCCAACCCAAGCCCAAGGAATGCCGGGGCTGCGTCCTCGAACACAAAGGCTCAGGGTTCGCTCATCCGGTCGGCCCTACCAACAGCCTGCTGTGTTTTGTGGGCGAGGCACTGGGGGCCACCGAGGCTCGCAAGTCGGAGCCCTTCGTCGGGGACGCTGGTGTCTACCTCAACCGTGCCTTCCGTCGCCTCGGGCTGGAGAGGGAAGACGTGCGCATCGGCAACGTAGTCAGCTGCCAGCCTCCCAACGACTGGCTCGTCGGCGCTCCTTGGGAGCAGACTGCCACCGCCCACTGCTACGCTCACCGTCGGAGGTTGCTGTCCAACCCCCACAAGGTCTTCGTCACCCTCGGCGTGACTGCCACTCGTGTCGTCCTGAAGGAGTTGCTCAACATCGACTACGCTGGGAAGCTCGATCACTGGCACGGCTACGTCCTCGGTGACGAGGAACGTGGGTACGTGGTCCCCACCTACCATCCTGCCTTCCTTCTCCGTGGGAACCAGAAGCTCTTCGGCACCTTCCTCTTCGATCTGACACGAGCGATGGAGACAGCAAGCTTCGGATACAAGGACGACCCAGTCTCGACTCTGTGGGATCCGCAGCCTGCGGAGTTCGCCCACTTCACGACTGCCATCCCCAACGACTGCTGGCTCGCCGTCGACATCGAGACGGTACACTCCGACGCCGACGAAGACGAGCGTCAGCCTTTTGGCACCCAGGTCCCCATCCGCATCAGCTTCTCCTTCAACCCAGATCAGGGAGTCTCCATCCCGTGGGAGCCCCGCTACCACCCGATGATCAGGTCGGCCCTCGCTTCTCCTTGCACCAAGATCTTCCACAACGAGAGGTTCGACGTGCCTATCCTCCAGGCGCAGGGAATGGAGATCAAGGGAGCCATCCTCGACTCGATGTGGCTCTGGCACTTCCTCCAGTCCGATACCCCCAAGAGCCTCGGGTTCGTCGCTCCTTTCTACAGCAGGCTGCCTCCATGGAAGCACCTCTCGAACGAACTCCCGGCTCACTACTCAGCCATGGACGCGCTCCAGACCTACCGCATCATGGTGGGCATCGCCAAGGATCTGCAAAAGTCCGGGCAATGGGAGCACGCACTGAAGTACTCCTCCAAGATCGACATGGAAGTCCTTCATCCCATGACGGAGATCGGGATCCAGATGAGCCGCTCGATGCTCAAGACCCTCGACTCCCATATGGAGGGCGAGCTGCTCCGAGTGAATCAGCAGCTCACTGCCATGTACCCGGAGGAGATCCGCCCCCTCGGCGGCGGTTGGAAGCGCCAACCGAAGAAGGACTCCCCCTTCTACCACGGCGCATTCAAGAAGACCGTCAAGGAAGAAGTCCTCGTCTGCACTGACTGCGGCGAGGAAGACGTTGGCCCCAAGCACAAATGCAAGAAGGAGCAGTCATGACCCAGACCGGGAAGATCGTCGTACTCGCAATGGTGTCGATCATGCTCGGCGCGTTTGCCTGCGACTCGACCCACCAGATCGACAAGCCACAGCAGGCTGAGGAAGCGCCCAAGCCCCACGCGAAGCAGATCTTCGCCTCCGCTGCCGTCAACGTCATCACGCTGTGCGACGGCAGGAACCTCGTCTACGTGGCCAACAACTCGCAGGGCGTGGCCATCCAAGTCCTTCCGGAGGGATGTCGATGAACCCCGAGCTGATGGAGGCCCTGCTCTTCAGGGCCCTCCCTCTCACCAACCGTATCAGCGACGTGCTGAACGAATCCGACGACATCCGGGAGCAGGACACCAAGCTCGTCGTCGTTGCCGCCCTCCTGTACTCAGCAGGCTGGGCTGCAGCCAGTGGACTCACCCTGGAGTCCTTCCTCACTCTCGCTACCACCTGCTACGCCCGGGCTGACGTTGAGCCCAAGGTCGACGATGCCGATAGTCAAGAAGGAAACTGAGGTCGAACGCTGGTTCGTCGAGGGTGAGTTCAACCCCATGTCGGTGCCCCAGATCCTGGTCTACATGGAGCACACTGGGATCAAGGGGAAGCCCAACAAGAAGTCCCGCACGGGCAAGCCGTCCACCGACGAGGTCACCCTGAAGAAGCTCTCAGGGAAGGACAAGTTCTATCGGCTGCTGCTCGAATACCGCAAGATCCAGAAGCTGAAGGGAACCTACGTCGCCTCGAATCTTGGACGCCTGGACAAGAACGACCGCATCCATCCCAAGTGGGGACACAATCCCTCGACGTGGCGGCTCAGCTGCGAAGACCCGAACTGGCAGAACATCCCAGGCCGGGACATGGACGAGGAAGACTCCCTCTCCCGCGAGTTCCGGAAGTGTGTCGTTGCCCGTGACGGGTGCGTCCTCGTCGAGGCCGACTTCTCTGCCATCGAGGCTGTCGAGACAGGGTGGTTCAGCAACGACAAGGACTACGTTCGACTCGCTCGTATGGGGATTCACTCCTACCTCCTCTCTCACCTGATCAAGGACCCAGCCGACCTGTCGTGGCCTGACGACCAGCTGGCCGATCACCTCGCTCGGATCAAGAAGGAGAACAAGGAGTCGACGGGTTACTACGCCCTGAAGCGTACCGTCCATCTCACCAACTACGGGGGCTCCCCTTGGATGATGCAGCGGGTCGAGCCCTCCATCTTCCCCACCATCAAGTCTGCTGCTGACTCCCAGAACTTCTACCTCGACCTCGTTCCCAAGCTGAAGCAGTGGCAGTCCTCCATTCGCCAGCGTGCTGCACGAGAGAACTGCCTCGGAGGGAACGACCACCCTTTCAAGCTGAAGCACTGGTTTTGGGACGTGGTGGCCTACGACCGCAACGGGAAGCAGAAACCGGGCTCGGACTGGAACCGGGTCGTGGCCTTCTACCCTCAGTCTACTGCAGCCGGTGTGCTGTACGAAGCGGTGCTCCGACTTCACGACCCCGACTCTCCCTACTACGTCGGCGACATGTTCGACGGCAGGACTCCGCTTCGTGCCCTGATCCACGACTCGATCCTCGGAGAAGTTCCTGTCTCCTCACTCGACGCCTACCTTGAGAGGCTTACTGGAAGCATGCTGGAGCCAATCCGTGAGCAGCCTCTCGATCCCTCCTGGGGTATGGGAGAGTTTCTCCAGATCGGAGTCGACGTGAAGGTTGGCCCCAACTGGGCCGACATGGAGTCGGTACAGTGAAGGACTACTCCGACACCGTCCACTGCCCCGAGTGCGGACGCTTCGTCAGGAGCATCCGCGCCACCATTGACCTCCTCGGCCTGACCGGGGTCTATGCGAAGTGCAAGGTCCACGGGAGCATCGAGCCCATCCGTGTCGTGGACGGAGAGCAGGTAGGGTGGTCGTGGGACGACTTCAATGGAGGCGACGATGGCGAGTGACCTTGAGCGGATCGAGGCGAAGCATGCATGGAACCGAGAGCCGTACACCACCGAGATTGGGTGTTGGCGTTGTCGCCAAACACCACACCCCTGCGACGTGGTGAAGCTGGCACGGGCACTAGAGGAGGCGGCAAACGACAGGTATGGAAGTCAGCTAGCTGTGCGGGAACGTTGGCAGCGCACTCTTCACGAGGTAGCGGGGGGCGACGATGGCGAGTGAGTGCGATGACTGCTATCGGATAGACAGCGAACTACGTCAGGCGCGGAAGGAGAACGAGCGGCTACAGGCCGAGTTGAAGCACAAGCAGATTGACTATGACGCTTTCGCTCGGATGAAGGCCGAGAACGAGCGGCTGCGGCTTCAGTATAAAGGCTGCAAAGAGGAACGAATCGCAGAGAAGAACCGCGCTGATGCTCATTGGGCCAAGATCGAGGCGGCGCTGGCGATACCGAAGGACAGGGCGTTCGACCTGTCCGAGGGCGAGATTATCGAGTGGATGGTCAAGGCTCTCCGGGGAGGCAACAATGAATGACCCAAGAATCCATGACTGTGACTGCCCTTGTAGGCGATGGGCGATCAAGGAGGTTGCACATCTTGAGCGCATCAATGCCATAGAGAACGAAGCAAAGCGTGAGTGGACAGAGAAGGCGACGATGTTGGAGGCCGAGAACGAGCGGCTGCATCAGCGCATGTACTCCAGTCAGCCCTACTACTACGACGAGTGGCTGAGGGCCAAGACTGAGATCGAGCGGCTGCGGGCTGTCATTGAAGAGTTTGTGCGGACAGACAAGGCGATTCCTCCATCCAATCGGCCAGGGGCCTACCAGAAAACGCGGATGCTTGCGCGGAAAGCTCTCCGGGGAGGCGACGATGAGTGAGTGGTTGACGTGTTCGCGCTGCTCATTCCGCATTCCTAGCGGACCCAGTGACCCTGCGCTATCGCACAAGACGGTACCCGTGGAGATCATTCGACTGGACGGTTCTCACTACATCGAATATTCGGCGGGGCCGGGTTTGCATCCAGTTGCGGATACTGGCGAGATGTTCTGTCGCGGATCGCATCTCCCGTGGCGGGAACTTGGACAGTACGACGTAGATCCAGTGACTGGGGCTGCGCGAGTCTTTGAGGCTCGGGGAGGCGACGAGTGAACAAGCAGCTGAACGCGAGGGACTGCAAGGTCGCCAACGCCGCGATCATCCTCCTGTTCCTGTTCACTGCAGCTGCCGTGCTGGCGATAGTGATCCGGCTCTTGCGCTTCGGGCTTAGAATGGGCTAGGGGGTGGCCCATGCAGATGGCTCCAGAAACCTGGGACAAAGACACGATCCTTGCTCTCATCAAACTGGTCACAAAGCTCGTGGCCTTGGGGGCACTCATCGTCGCGGGGACCGATGGGGCGGCGACACTCGCCGAGTCGAATCTCAATACCTCGCAGAAGGCAGCCGATGCCCAGAACACTAAGGTACTGAGCTGGGAGTCGTTCGACGACATGGTTCACTACTACGAGGGTCGAGTCGCCGCGTTGGAACAGGAACTCGACGCCTGTAGTCACTAGGAGGAAGGTATGGCGATGGACGAAGTGACTCGCGCCAGGAAGGCCATCGAGCAGCACCCCGAGCTTCTGACCATCATCGACCAGCTCATGCAGGGGAAGATCGGGAGGTACTGATGTTCTTCGATGTGTGGTGGCCCATCGTCTGGATCCTCGGAGCGTTCCTCGTTCCTGAGCTGATTGCCCAGTTCGACAAGAAACCAGGAGGCACGTTCAGCGAGTGGATCTGGACTGCGTTCGCCCTCTGGCCCGACTCGCAGCAGCGGTTCAAGCACCTGAGGCGCTGGTCGTTCGGGTGCTTCTTCGTGAGCCTCGGCCTCCACCTCATGTTCCAGGCCACCGTCTGGCTGCTGATCATCTACTCGATCCCGGCCGTGCTGTCGGTGGTCTACTGGTGGAGGAACGAGAGGTGAGTAGGTTCTCGGCGAATCCTCGACTGGATTCGCACGTTATCCTGCTCCTGCTCGTCGGCGTAAGTCCTGCTACTGTAGTGGATTACGCCAGAGATACTGCCAGCAAGCTGCATATACCGACACCAGTCGTGCTCTTCACCGACGCTGACGAATCGAACAGTGCCCTTGGGTGGGTTCCGAACTATCAGAGCGAGGCGTTCTACGTGAAACGCTGGGTCGCCACCGAGGCACCCGAAGCCTACCTCCACTATGTGGCAGCACACGAGGTCTGCCACATGTACCATCGCCATCAGTGGGAGGAGCTTGTCTCTACAGAAAGGTTCGCCGAGCGCGAGCAGGAAGCCGATGACTGCGTCCGCTCACTGGTTGGAGCATCACGCTGGAAGGAGATGCTGGCAGCCCAGAAGGTAGTGTGGAAGCTTGCTTCCCAGCGCAGGCGTGAGTTACTCTCTGCAACGAGGGGGAGTCAGGGGAAGGGCGGGCCTGTGGCTACCCCAGCCGGTAACCGCCCCTCCCCCTCATCTTCACACTGATCCTTCTCCTCGTAGAGGCACCGCTCCTCGGTCATCTTGATCCATTCGAGGAAGTCGGCTATGCCGAACGGAAGCTGATGCCACCACTCCTGCATTTCGACCTGCATCACTCATCCCCCTGCACCCAGATGACCCAGACGTCGGTCGGGATGTACGGTCCTCCCAGGATCGGTGGCCAATAGTACCCCGTGAAATACCCCTCGGCGAAGTAGGCTCCAGGGAACATCAGTCGCCATCCAGTGCCACGGCAGTACGGTTGCCGTTGGCGTCGACCGTCGCGGAGATCCTGTTCTTCGTGTCGGCGTAGTCACGGATGTTGATCGTGCCTGGCCCCGGCGCTCCGCTCAGCTTGCCGGTCATAGCCGCGAGCATCAGACGGATCGCCGCCTCCAGCGTGATACTGGACTCCACGAACTCCTGAAGGATCAGACCGGGTGTCGTGATCGCCTGCACCGGCTGCTGGTAGTTGACCCTCACCGTGTACGCTCCGACCGTGTCCTCGAACGGATCGCCACCACCCTCCCGGAGCAGCACTCCGTTGATGACGGTCAGCGTGTGGTCTGCCTCCTGCGGACGGATCGTCCAGCCGTTCGTGATGTAGATGTAGGCCGGGATCTCGGTGCCAGCGAGGGCGTCGATGGTGTTGCCGCCGACCGAGAGGAAGGCAATCGCGTTCTTCCCCTCGTCGGTATCCTTCACCCACTCCTTCCACCGGGAGTACATGTCCTTCACGTCGATCTCGTAGTCCCCGGTCATGGTGATGAGCCGCTCTGCGCCGTCGAAGCTGTAGGTGGTAGCCATCAGATCTTCCACCTGTCGAAGCGCTGCTGGACCGGGATCGAGGTCGCCGTGGCTGGAATCGTGTAGTCGACGATGTCGGCGGGCTCGTAGTCGACGTGGAAGATTCGGATGTAGACGTTGTTCCCTGCCGTGTCCGAGAACGCCCAGCTTCCCCCGCTCGTCGACTCGATCCCGTCAATCTCCGAGTCGTCCCCGGTGTGCTCGTGTATCTCCACCTCGTAGTCCACCTGCAGCGGATTTCGGCAGGAAGCCGGCAACACGATTTTGCCGTTGTTTTCAGTATCGGCGAGGTACCTCAAGCTGGTGACTGCCGGCTCGTCGTCGACCTCGTTGA
>Ga0209536_100008581_pt1 | contig 15305 bp, 14 predicted proteins | sample DeeMarSeWOR28_12_FD_187461 | JGI IMG/M metagenome (GOLD analysis project Ga0209536, IMG submission 187461) | Marine sediment microbial communities from White Oak River estuary, North Carolina - WOR-2-8_12 (SPAdes) (version 2) | ecosystem: Environmental > Aquatic > Marine > Intertidal zone >...
ACTCGCGCAACCTTTTCATCTTTTTCTGAACCTTCGAAATCAAGAAAAAAGCTATAGTTGCTCGGATCCGAGCGCAGTGGAATTGAAGAGATTCGGGTCAGATTGATATTTGCTTCGGCGAATAGTTTGAGTACACCAAAAAGTTTGCCGGCTTCGTGGGGTACGGCAAAGATAATGGATGTCTTATCTCCGATATGGGAATCGGGCTCCCTGGACAGTAAGAGGAAGCGTGTGGAATTCGAAGGCCCGTCTTCAATGCCTTCTTTTATAATTTCGAGATCATACAATTCGGCACATAAAGCACTTGCGATGGCAGCCGCTGATCTGGGATTTTCCCTGGCAAGCATCTTTGCCGCTCCGGCGGTATCGTAATAAGGACGGGGCTCCAGCTTGTTGCGCATGAGAAAATTCCGGCACTGTGCCAAGGCTTGTGGATGTGAGTAAACCAGACGAATCTCACGATAGTCGGTCGTCTCGGTAGAAAGCAGACAATGGTTGACTGCCACTTTGGTCTCACCAGCGACTTTCAAACTCGTGGTTGTAAGCAGATCATTTACCTGGGTGACGGCTCCCTCAAGTGAGTTCTCCACCGGTACGACTCCGAGATCGAAGTAGCCCTCTTCGACACCGCGAAAAACATCGACGAACTCCAGGCAAGGAATATAGGCACCACTGGGAACCAGATTTCGGGCGGCCACCTCACCATAAGCCCCGTGTTCACCTTGAAATGCAACCAGCAGTCGATCCTCTTCCTGAAGTCGCTTACTTTCTTCAATAATCGTTTTGAGCAGCTGCCTTGTAAACGAGCGTTCGATAAGATCTAGGTTCAAACGCTCAATACGGGCTAAAAAATTCTGCTCACGCACCGGATCGCCGACAGTTTTTTTGAACTTTTTCGACCGTAACACCAATCCCATCCGTTCCTGGAGTAAGACAAGCAATTCCCGGTCAACCTTGTCTATTTTCTTAAGAATTCCTTCAAGTTCCATTTTTTACCTCTATGCTGATATAAATTCTGTAACCGTTCAGGGGTTCAGGGTTCAGAGGTTAGGAATTCACGGTTAAGATAACTTTGAACGGTGAAGCCTGAACCTTGCACCTGAGTCGAAAAGCAGCCTTACCAAGAGACTACAAATAAAATGATTTAAGTCCACAAATTTACAGTACCGGAGACGATACTGGCAGTTGGTCCAAAAAGGACTTCAACGGCTTCAGTCGTCGCATGATGCTCGTAAACACATCCGGTGTCAGGGCCTGATCCGCATCGCACAAGGCCGACTCAGGTTGATGATGAACCTCAATGAGCAATCCGTCGGCACCGGCAGCCACGGCAGCCATACTCATCGGTCCTATCAGACTGGTCCGTCCGGTGCTGTGCGTCGGGTCGATTACGATGGGCAGATGGCTCAGTTCTTTGATGGCCGGAACGGCACTTAGATCCAGAGTGTTGCGGGTGTACTTTTCAAATGTGCGTATACCTCGCTCGCATAAAATAACGTTTGGGTTACCCTCACTGAGAATGTACTCGGCACAGTTAAGCCATTCTTCAAGTGTGGAGTACATGCCACGCTTGAGCAGCGCCGGGCGTCCTGCTCTCCCCACTTCTTTTAGCAAGGAGAAGTTCTGCATGTTGCGAGTTCCAATCTGCAGGACATCTGCGAACTCAGCCACCCAGGAGACATCCCGGGGATCGATTACCTCGGTAACGATTGGCAGTCCTGTCTCCCGCCTTGCTTTTGCCAATATCTTTAGACCCTGGAGACCCAGTCCCTGAAAGGCGTAAGGCGATGTTCGGGGCTTAAAGGCACCGCCGCGAAGCATATCCGCCCCTGCAGCCTTAACAGCGTAGGCAGTTTCAAGAGTCTGCTTCTCACTCTCCACACTGCAGGGCCCAGCAATTACGACAAAATCTCTACCGACTTCAACGCCCGATACATTAACAATTGTATGCTGCACTGTTTCTCGTGATGCAAGTTTGATATTTTTCATGACAAAATCCTCTCCTGCATGAATCAGAAAAGCCCCGAGATTTTCTTCTCAGGGCTTTTCTCAATAAAAAAACCCCGAGCGGCCAATGAAGTCCACCCGGGGTGTTTAACAACTAAATTTTAGCGTCAGAGAACCGGATGGACGCTTCGAAAGCTAAAAAAGAAGCGTCCAAAAACAAAATTCATTTTCCCAGCACAAGTGATATTCATTTTTTATTCCTTGTATTCACTCAGCCATTATTACAAGCTTTTTTTTTGTAGCTGTCAATACTTTTTTCAATGCTATTCTCTGACCAATAAAAAATATTTACTAAATCATTTGAGCCAACCCTTCTAAAGCCAAAATATACCCATTGGGCCCTAATCCTGATACTTGAGCAGTTACGATATCAGAAATCATTGACGCATGACGAAAGGGTTCTCTTTTGTAAATATTGGAAAGATGTATCTCAATAATCGGCATATCCAGCATAACAAGAGCATCCCGGATGGCGATACTGGTATGCGTATAAGCCGCCGGATTGATAATGATCCCATCAAATGCGCCATATGCCTGTTGAATCTTTTCTACAATGGCGCCTTCATAATTGGATTGGAAGCTCTCGATCTGAAGACCGAGCTTTCCCGCATGGGCTTCCAGTTTGACATTCACTTCATCAAGCGTTTGATGCCCGTAGATATCGGGCTCCCTTTTTCCAAGCATGTTCAGGTTGGGTCCATGAATGACCAAGACTTTTCGACGATTAGCATCTGTTTCCATATGATTAACCCCAGATTTTTAAAAGATATCCCCTATTGAAATATAAGCATATGCGAATCTCAATTGGTTTTTAACGCAATTGGGGTAATACAATACCCTAATAATCCTTGAAAGGTAACAGAACGTGTTTTTCATTGTTCCAGCCGGTCGCTTATTTTTTTCATCGCTTTCATGAACGCTATGCGCTTTTTTTTCGCATAGGGATTGTACCGGTGCATATCATGAAATAATTGCCAGGTATCGTGCTCTACGACATCCAGAATATTCAGCAGCCGCTTATAACCTTCGGTGTCCATGTTGAGTTCGCCAGCGCCGAATTCGGACAAAGTCCTTCCGATTAAATGGGTTAGGGCAAGGCTAATTGCAATTTGCTCATCATGATCCTCCGGTGTTGATTCGATAATGATTAATCCCTTTGAAGACAAATAGGACTTGATTTTTTGATACCGCTTTCTCTTGATTCTTACCTGACTCAAAAAGATTTTTCTTCCCTTTAAGGAATCCGAGGCGCTATCCGGTCCAAACATCGGATGGGTTGCCAGAACCGAAACCGTTTCAGGCAACAGATCTTTCATCCATCGGGAAGGATATTCTTTTACGGAACATACGTCCACGACGAGAACGTCTTTTTTTAGATGCGGTCCGATCTCTTTTAAAACCGCCTTTAACGTGGAGATCGGCACACACAAAATAACGATGTTCTGCTGACAAACCGTCGATAGAGATGCCGCACAGGCACCGATTTTTTTGATCTCGGATGATTTATTGGTTCGATTAAACACGAAAACATTAAAATCTTCGGCGAGATAACGGGCCGCCAGTTCACCAAAACGTCCAAAACCGATGATACCGATCATAATACCTCTTCTCTCATCTTCTGTCGAAGCGCGAGGTCGGCGATCACCAGTGCCGCCATGCTTTCGACAATTGGAACGGCTCGCGGGACCACGCAGGGATCATGACGCCCCCCGGCTTCAAGGACAATATCATTTCCATCAAAATCAACGGTCTTTTGAGTTAAACTAATGGTTGCCGGGGGCTTGAAAGCCACCCGAAAAACAACGGGCTCGCCATTGGAGATGCCGCCCTGAACACCCCCGCTGTAATTGGTTTTTGTCCCCAGACGCTCTCCTTTTTTAATGAACACATCATTATGCTCGGATCCCCGCATCCGTGAACCGGCAAAGCCCGAACCGATTTCAAATCCTTTCGTGGCGGGAATCGATAACATGGCCTTTGCCAACATAGCTTCTGCTTTGTCAAAAACCGGCTCTCCCAACCCGGCCGGAAGATTGCGGCAGACACAGGTTATAATGCCTCCGACAGAGTCGCCTGTATTTTTGGCCTCCAAAATGACTTCCTTCATCTTTTCGGCTGCAAGTGGATCCGGGCAGCGAACCATCGATTTATCCACATCCTTGCGGGTGATTCCCATAATCTCAAATGCAGGCGCTTCAATAGAGAAGACGGCGCTGACCCAAGCAACGATTTCAATACCGTAATCTTTATAAAGAAATTTTTCAGCGATGGCTCCTGCAGCGACACGACCGGCAGTTTCTCTGGCGCTCGAACGTCCACCGCCACTGCGGGCGCGAATACCGTATTTCATCTGGTAGGTGTAGTCGGCGTGTGAGGGCCGGGGAGCCGAGAGGATCTGGCGATAGTCCTCCACTCGCTGGTCTTTATTTATTATAATCAGCGAAATCGGTGTGCCTAACGTTCGGCCGTTTTCTACACCGGAAAAAATGGAAACCCGGTCCGCTTCGTTTCTTGAGGTCGTCAACTTGCTCTGGGCCGGCCGGCGACGATCTAATTGCGGTTGAATGTCTGTCTCGTCCAAGGTAATTTTCGGCGGGCAGCCGTCAACCACGATGCCAATTCCCGGACCGTGGGATTCGCCGAAAGTGGTAACACGAAATAGGGTGCCAAATGAGCTGGACATGGGATTGCTCTCCTATTCCATCTCTTTTATCTTATGCATTATTGTCTGGGTAATTTCAGCCACCGGGATGCCATCTGTGTGGATATAAAAATTGCTGGCGCTTTCATAATAAGGGCTTCGCTTTAAAAGTATTTCTTCGATTTCACCCAAAAACCCCTTGTTTGTCAACGCCGGGCGCAAATCTTCGGTGTTTTCATCCCGAAGAATTCTCTCCTTAATTGTTCGGGCACTTGCACGCAGCCAAATAATTATTCCGGTATTTTTCATTGCTTCTATGTTATCCGCACAGAGCACGACGCCGCCACCGGTTGCAACGACTTGCCGATCGTTTAAGCAGATGCGTCTGATTACTGAGCGTTCCTTGCAGCGAAAGGCTTCCCATCCTTCAGTGTCAATGATCCTTCTAATACTCCGGCCGGATGCTTTGATCACAAGTGTATCAGAGTCCACAAAAGGCCGGTCGGTCATCAAGGCGATGGATTTACCTACTGTCGTTTTGCCGGTACAGCGGTATCCGATTAGAAAAATATTCATCAACGATATAATCCTTCAAAAACCTGCCAAAAGGTTGGAAAGGATTTTTCAACACAACTTTCGCCTCGAATAAAGATGCCGGGCACATTTAAGCCTGCAATGGCAAAACTCATGGCGATGCGATGGTCATTATAAGTGTCGATTATCGATCCGTGCGGGCTGCCGCCGTTTACAATCAGTGCATTTTCCGTGCAGTGGGCCTTGATTCCCATTTTTGTCAGTCCCGCTACGACGGCAGTTAAGCGATCGCTTTCTTTTGCTTTAAGATGGGCCACATTTCTAATTACCGTTTTACCCCTGGCGAATGCAGCCACCACAGCCAGCGTCGGTACCAGATCCGGCATGTCGCATAGGTCTGCTTCAATGGCGCAAAGGGGTCCGCCTAAAACACGGATGCCGTCCTTTTCCTTGCAGACTTGGCAACCCATAGTCTGGAGCAGATCAACAAAGCGAACATCACCCTGGGGTGAATTTGAATTGATTCCCACAACTTTAATTTCAGCACCGGTAATAGCGGCAGCCCCCCAGAAGTAGCCTGCTTGCGAACAATCCGCTTCCACCGTATATTCGCCGGCTCTGCAAACCTGAGCCCCCGGAACGCTGAATTTCGAGTAATCTTCGCGTTTAAGGGAAATGCCAAACGTTTTCATGAGTTCGATCGTCAGGTTCACGTAGGGTCTGGATACCGGTCCCTGGCTAACACGAATCTCAAGTCCCTTTTTGGTATATGGCGCGATGAGAAGAAGAGCAGAGAGAAACTGGCTGCTTTTTTGACAATTAATGTCTACCTTACCTCCGCGGAATTTTTCTCCTTTCACCTCGACCGGTGGACAACCGTTGTCATTTAAAGATCGGGCGTTAACGCCAATTTGCTGTAGCGCATTCAAAAGATCCTGAATGGGGCGTTTTCCCATGCGCTTTGTGCCTGTAAGTGTATAAGTTCCTTGTCCGAGCGCCGCCACAGCTGTCAACAACCGCATGGATGTTCCGGAATTTCCTAAATAAATCGGTCGGCCGCATGATTCCATGTGTCCGCTTTTCCCGTACACCAGAATATCTGAGTCATGCGCATCGATCCGAATACCCATCTGTTTCAGCGCTTCCATCGTAAATTGCGTATCTTCGCTGATAAGCGCGTTTCTAACGATGCACATCCCGTCGGATAAGGCGGCCGCAATCAACACTCGATGCGTATAACTTTTTGATCCGGGCACAATGACTTCACACCTGGTAATTTTTTGAGGTTTTATTTCTATCATTTCATTTGTGAATCAATCGTGTTTATTTCGCGCTCAGGGCCTCCAAAACCGAATTCTGCATGATATCAATGGGGGCTTTTTTACCTGTCCAAAGCTCAAATTGATGCGCGCCCTGAAACACAAACATTGAAACTCCATTGATTGTTCGACACTTTTTCCCTTCAGCCTCCTTTAGAAGACGGGTTTTTAGCGGGTTGTAGACGATGTCCATGACAACCATCTCTTTTGATAAGTTTTTTTTGGGGATCGGTGTTGCATCCGTTTCAGGGTGCATCCCAATTGGCGTGGTGTTGATCAAGACCTCATATCGTTGCGGCTGGCAATCGCTTAAAGGTAAAAATTCCGCTTCCAAATCAGCTGCCAGGCGTTCTCCATTTGGCTGTGAGCGGTTCAAAATGGTCACACGCCCACCTGCTGAAACCAGGCCGAATCCGATCGCCCGGGCAGCTCCGCCGGCACCAATGATGGCCACAGATTTGCCGTCAATGGTTGTCTTTGTCCTCAAGGCTTCCAGGGCGCCATGGCAATCCGTGTTATAACCGATCAGTTTGCCTTTCTGATTGACAATGGTGTTCACTGCTCCAATCGTTGCCGCTGTGACATCGACTTCATCAAGGTACTCCATTATAGCGACTTTGTGGGGAAGGGTGATGCTTACACCTTTGAAATTCAAAGCTTTGATGCTTTTCACCGCAGAATCCAGATCCTTTATCCTGAAGGCCAAATAAACCCCGTTGTAGCCGATCGCCGCGAAGGCCCGATTGTGCATCACCGGGCTCAGGCTGTGTGCAACCGGATTTCCAAAAAGGCCGAAAAGAGATGTATAAGAATCAATCATTTTTTTATTCGATCTTTCTATTTTTAACTCGTTCGTTGCACATTGCGACCTTCGGAGATGATAGCTGAAAAAATATTACGAAGACCATCGTCGCGCAGGGGGCCGTTGTTCTTCTCCAACAACCGGCGCATAATTTCTTTTTCCCGCCTGCTGTCCGTAACCTGAGTACCGCACTGTTTTTTAAAACGGCCAATTCGTTCCGCAAGCAAAAGTCTTTCATTGATTAAATCCAGAATTTTTTCATCAATGTCATCAATGGCCTTTCGCAGCGCTCGAATCTCAGCGTTCAAATCGTCGGCGGTATTGTCCTTGTTTGGTTTATCCATTGATCGCATCCTTGAGTTCTTCAAAGGAAATCTTTTCTACAATTGCGTTGCCGATTTTATTTAACAGAACAAAATTAATGCAGTTGCCCTCCCGCTTTTTATCCTTTCCCAGGGCATCCAGGATTCTTCCGGGCTCAAATTCAAGTCGGGTAGGAAGTTTTAGGTTATGCAGCAATGTGCTGAGCCGTCGGTCTTCTTCAGCGCTCAAATGTCCTCTTCTGACAGAAAGGGCCGATGCAATGGCCATTCCTCTGCTAACCGCCTCGCCGTGCGGAACTCCCGTCGCCTTTTCGATCGCATGTCCGAAAGTATGTCCGAAATTAAGTATCCGGCGTTCTCCTCTTTCGGTTTCATCCCGGTTGACAATGGATGATTTGATGGTTACCGAATCAACCACCAGCCTTTCAATGACCCGGCTATCCAAGGCATGCACGCTTTTGTAATTCTGTTCAAGATAGGCAAATAAATCGGCATCTGCGATGGCGGCATGTTTGACGATTTCGGCAAAGCCGCATAAGCGTTCTCTTTGCGGAAGGGTTTTTAAAAGGTCCGGATCACAGATTACAAATTCCGGTTGATTAAACACCCCGACCATATTTTTATACCCGCCATAATTAACGCCGTTTTTACCGCCGACACTGGCATCCACCTGCGCAAGCAAGCTGGTGGCGACAAAACCGAATCTGATGCCGCGCAGAAAGGTCGATGCAACAAATCCGGCGATATCGCACACAATACCGCCACCAATGCCGACAATGAAAGATGAGCGGTCCGCCTTGAGCGATACCAGCTGCGCATAAATATCCCCAACGGTCTCCAAAGTCTTGATTTGCTCTCCGGTTCCGATGGTGATAACGTCATTTGCCAGTGAATCCAAGTTGTAAATTTCACGAACATTCACATCGGTGATGATAGTCGCTCTGGATACAGGTATATAACGATGCAGATTTTCCAGACGCTCACCAATCAAGATGTTTGACACTCCCATATTGCCGCAAATTGTGATGGTTTCCATTTTTTTTACAGAGTCGTAATTCTATGATGCCAGTTGATATTTTTTTGGAAAAGCCCGCAACAGGTTTTCATTCGCCCAAAGCAGCAACTGCTCAGTGGTCTTAAATGAGATGCATTCATCCGTAATTGAAACCCCGTATTTAAGGAACGCAACATCATCTGAAAACTTCTGGCTGCCTTCATACAGGTTGCTTTCCAGCATCAGACCGATCAAGGCTTCATTGCCGGAGATATGCTGGTTGATGACGTTTTTCCAAACGACCGCCTGTCCCTGGTATTTTTTCATCGAATTGGCATGCGAGCAGTCCACGATAATAGCCTCCGGCAAGTCTTTTTCAATCAGTTTCAAACGCGCCTCTTCCAAGCTGATGGGATCATAATTGGGCCTTTTTCCGCCCCTTAAAACTATATGTCCCCAAGGATTGCCGGCGGTTTTTACCACGCAGGTCTTGCCATCCTGGTCGATTCCGAGAAAACTTTGCGGAACGCGGGCTGCGATTAGCGCATTAATCGCGGAGGACAAATTACCGTCCGGGCTGTTCTTAAAACCAACAGGCATTGATAGACCGCTGGCCATTTCACGGTGTGTCTGTGATTCGGTGGTACGGGCACCGATGGCCGACCAGCTGATCAAATCGGCAACATACTGAGGGGTGATCGGATCCAGCATCTCAGTGGCGATTGGTAACCCCAGCTCGGCAATTTGCAATAAAAGGCTGCGCGCTTTTCGTAGTCCCAATAGCATGTCACAGGTTCCATCCAGACAGGGGTCGTTTATCAACCCCTTCCAGCCCAAAATGGTACGGGGTTTTTCAAAATAGACCCGCATGACAGCGAAAAGGGTGTCCTCTACCTCTTTGCGCAGGATATTCAGTTTGGCTGCGTATTCCAAAGCAGCTTTTTCATCATGAATGGAACAAGGCCCGACGATTACCAGCAGGCGCTGGTCTTCTTTCAGCAATATTTTTTCGATGCTTTCCCGCCCGGAAACTACTGTTTCAATGGCCTTAGAGCTGATCGGAATTTCCTGTTTTAATCGTTTCGGTTTGACAAGCGGTATGTAGCCTTTTACGCGTACATCATCTGTTGGTTTCATAGCAGGGGTCCTTTCTAAAAATAAAAATCCTTTTTATTAATGTAAAAAAAAGGCCGCGAATCCTATGCCGCGGCCTTGAGAAAGAAAAAAGCCGCGGGCTTTTATATCTGCCCGCGGCTTTTTGCTCTTATTTGGTTGTTTTTAAAATCTCAGCGCACCCCAGGCAGACCGGTACCAAAATAAAAATACCCGTAATAAAAAAAGTATCTGCCTGATGATTGAAACGCCAATTTGAAATCCTTTTTTCGTCTGAATTTTAAAGCACTTTTACATTAATAAAAACGGATGTCAAGTTTTTTTCATCACTTTACCATGTCAGGCAATTTAAGGCGTTGAATCTTACCCGAAGGACCTTTCGGAAGCTCATCCATAAATTTTATTACTTTGGGCGTTTTAAACTCACCCAGGTGTTCAAAACAGTAGCAGCGCAATTCCTCTTCGGTTGCGGTGCAATCCGGCTTCATGACCACACAGCACATGATTTCTTCGCCGTACTGTTCATCTGGAATTCCTACGGCTGCAGCCTCCAGCACAGCCGGATGTTGGTAAAGCGCTTCGTCTATTTCTTTAGGCGCGATATTTTCTCCGCCTTTAATGATGAGCTCTTTGATCCGGCCTGTTACAAAAACGAATCCATCCTCATCCATGTATCCTAAATCGCCTGTGTGAAACCATCCGTCGGCTTCCAAGGCCCTGGCAGTCAAATCCGGTGCTTTATAGTATCCTTTCATAACGTTGTCACCACGGATCATAATCTCCCCCTTCATGCCGCGAGGTACTTGATTGCCTTGTGTATCGATGATCTTGGCCTCGTTACCTACCGCTAAACCCGGTGATCCATACTTCCTTTTGGTTGGATCCATGGGATTGCAAAAAACCGGTGCCGCCGTCTCGGTCAGACCCATGGTCTCCACAATGGAGACCTTGAATTTCGACTCAAAGTCCTTGTGAAGCGAGGGCGGCAGGGCGGAGGACGCCGAACGCCCGAAACGGAGCTGATCCAGATTCAAATTTTTGCCTTCTAAACTGGTGGCAGTTGTTAAATACGATATGATGGTCGGCACGACACTGAACCACGTGCAGCCATAATCGGAGATGAGCTCCCAGAAGTCGGAGGTACTGTATTTGTGCGGCATCACCACACTGCCACCGCTTATTAAAGGTGCCACAACCGTCACCACCTCACCGTTGATATGATAGAGAGGCAGTGAACAAAGCGCTCGGTCGGCAGGAGTTAACCCGTGGGCCGTGGTGGTGTATTGGCCGCCGGCAACGAGATTTTTGTGAGAAAGAATTGCACCTTTTGGAACGCCGGTGGTGCCTGATGTATAAAGCAAAAGGGCATCGTCTTCTTCGGTGATTTCCGGAAGGCTTATCCCGAAAAGATCTTTATCCGCGGGGAAAATAGTTTCAGCATCATTATCAATCTGAATCAATACGATATCCCGATTGACCTTTTTAATTGCGGTCTCCAATTTATCCTTTTGGTTTTCAGTGAAGAAAACCAATTTCGTATCCGAATGATCGATCACATATTCGAGTTGAGCAGGCTGGGCCATTAAATTGAGAGGCGCAATCACAAAACCGGCGTACATGGCGCCGAGGAAAATTTTGGTGGTTTGGTAACTGTTTCCAAGCATGAAAGAAACCTTGTCACCCTTTTGTAAACCCAGTTTTGTGAGTTGCATCCCAAAACTCACCGAATCTTTATGCAACTGTCCATAAGTCAAATATAACCCAGGTTCCGGGGCGATCATAAAGATCTTGTCCGGCTCCCACAAAGCTCTCTTATCAATGTAATGTCTAATCGTATTCATTCTTTATAAAATTCTTGCTCTTTCTGCAGTTGATGGTCTTGTAAAAAGTCAGAGAGGTGAATTTTCTGTTTTTATTGGTACTATTTGAATTTATATTCCATCAGATCTCTTTGTCAAACAAGATAGTGGGAATTGTTGAATAAATGAAAAAACTTGTAGTAACAGACTCGACATGAATTTCTTACTTGACATTTTTTCAGTTGAAACGCATTTTTATACCAATATTGCTATTTTCCCTGTATGTAAGGCTTTGTTTGGACATTCCGACAACATCTTGAATATTACCAAGATCAATCCGATGAACGAATAACAAAAAACAAGAAACAATCAATTGAGCGGTTGCGCTCAATTGATCGGTAGAAAGAGGGGTAAAATGGACGAATGCAGACCGATTTTAAATACCGGACTTCGAGGCTTTAAAGTCGCCAGCAGTCGCATCAGCGATGTGGACGGTGATATCGGAAAAATCATCTACAGAGGGTATTTAATTCAGGATTTAGCAGAAAAGGCTTCATTTGAAGAAGTTGCTTATTTACTGCTCTATGAAAAATTGCCCGATAAAGAAGAATTGAAAGCGTTTAACGCCCAACTTACGGCTGAACGACAGCTACCTCCCGAAATGATAGCGGCGCTAAAAACCCGTCCTAAAGATGCCCTTCCCATGGACATTCTCCAGTCCGGTGTTTCGATGTTGGCTCATCATGATCCGGACGTGAGAGAGCTTTCATCAGAGGCTGCCTCAAGAATGGCTGTTAAGTTGATCGCCAAATTCCCCACCATCATGGCTGCCTGGGATCGGATTCGAAATGACAAAGAGCCTCTGGATCCAAAACCTGAACTCAGCCATGCCGCCAATTTTCTTTATATGCTCAGCGGTGAAGTTCCTGAAGATGAAATCGCACACTTTATGGACGTTGCCCTGGTACTGCATGCCGAGCATACCTTTAATGCGTCCACTTTTGCTGCGCGGGAGGTTGCTTCGACCCGGGCGCATATGTATGCGGCTGTGACAGCCGGGGTTGGATCGCTGTCCGGGGAACTGCACGGCGGTGCCAACGTGCGGGTGATGGAAATGTTATTGAAAATTGAGTCGGTGGACAAGGTGGAAGACTATGTCAACGCGCAGCTTGATGCCGGTAAAGTGATCTTCGGATTAGGACATGCGGTTTACAAAGTCGATGATCCACGGGCCCATATCCTCGCACCCATGTCCAAAACGATGGGCGAGCGCACCGGGCAACCCCAATGGTTTGAAATATCGCAGGAATTGGAGAAAACAGGCAAAGCCATATTTAAAGAGAGAAAAGGAATTGATATTTTTACCAATGTAGATTTTTACAGTGCTTCGTTGTACTACAGCATGGGTATCCCGTTAGACTTTTTCACACCGATATTTGCCATCGCCCGAATTGCAGGCTGGGTGGCCCACGTCATTGAAGAGCAGTTTGCGGGGGCAGCTGCAAAACCTGTGCTTTATCGCCCGGAATCCGAATATGTGGGTGATTACTGCGGTCCGGAAACCTGTGAGTTCGTGCCGATTGAAGATCGATAATATATTTCAGGAAAGCAAAAGAAATATTAGTTCTTTATAAGCTTTATTTCTTTCCTTGAGTATACGGATTTACCCTGCTATTTTCAGCAGGGTATTTTATTTCGTCATTTGGAAGAGATACGGGGAATAAAATGAGCTTCCAACCTGACTATTCATCGTTTCAGGAAGGTTCCAGGCGATTTGATAAAGCCATGGCTGGGATTGCGGATCGCGTCCCGGTGTGTGCCCAGATGCACGAATTTGCCATGAAAGAAATCGGAGCCAAGCCCAAAGCGTTTTATACAACCCCTGAAATGCTGGTGAACGGTACCCTGGAAGTTCAGGAAAAATACGGCATCGACGTGCCGGCCCTTGATTATGATGTATACAATATTGAAGTAGAAGCCATCGGACAGGAAATTATATTTGGTGAAAATCACATGCCGGATGTTGATCGTACCAAGCCCTTGATTCGAGACAGAGGCGATCTCAAAAAAATCCGTACACCGGATTTTGATACTGAAGGGCGCTTTGCTTGTGTGATTGAAATGAACAGGTTATTCCGCAAGCTTATCGGCGGTCAAACAGAAGTTACGTTAAGGTTCTGTGCTCCGTTCAGTCTGGCGGCCAATATCCGTGGAATCGAGCAACTCATTACGGACATGTATACAGATCCTAACTTTGTCCGCAGCCTGCTTGACCGTGTCGTCGAAGATCTATTGGCTCCCTGGATACTGCGCTTAAAAAAGGAGTTCCCCAATGCTACCAGCATATCCGGCGATGATGCGACGAGCTCTCTTCCGATTGTCAACTTGGAAATACTAAGAGAGTGGATAGTTCCCTATGTATTGCGTCTCAAAGAAATCTGCGGTCCTGAGCTCTATGTGCCCAACTGGGTTGGTGAGAATCACTTGCGTGATCCTGAAGAGATGCTGGATATTAAGCGACAGGTGTGCCCGGGATTTGTCGAAGGCCAAGATCCGGATGTCGAAGCGCTCGGACCGGAATTATACAAGAAATATGCTGAAAAACATAAGCTACCGCTTATATTGGGTTTAGGTGCCGGCTTTCTTGCCTTTCGTTCACCACAACAAGTTGGCGAACGGGTGAAGCATTATGTAGAGGTTGGCGGTGAAAACGGTCGATTTGCTCTGTATCTGTGCAACCTAGGTGCCACAACACCACCGGAGAATGTAAAAGCGGCCATCGAAGCCGTTCAAAAGTACGGCAACTACAGTTAGAACTGGTTTAAAAGCTTCATCTAATGACGGAATGCTGTGTCGCAAACCGCCAAAAAATGCATGCTGCAGGGTTATGCCCGTTGGCCCGTTAAGCCGTTTGCCGGTTGAACAAGCAACTCTGATAGTCTGCCTTATTGCACGGGCTCAACGGACATAACCAGAAAGCCTTACGAAAGCTATGAAACTTCCAACCAAACAAGACTGCTACCGGATGATCTGCGAGATGAAGATGCTCGATCACATTGCGGTTCACTCCATGCAAGTTTGCCGGGTTGCCACGTTGCTGACGGAAAAGCTTATCGAGCAGGGTATTGAATTAAATTTCGATCTAATCCAGGCTGCAGCGCTCTTGCATGATATTACCAAGACCCGCAGTTTTCAGACAAAAGAAAACCATGCCTTAACCGGCGGCCAATTTCTAGCTGATCGGGGCTATCCTGAAGTCGGCGATCTTGTAAGACAGCATGTCAGGCTTGATGAATATCCACATCCGGCGATTATCAGTGAGGCAGCAATCATCAACTATGCCGACAAACGGGTGCTGCATGAAAAAGTCGTACCACTCAGAACCCGCCTGGACTATATTTTGGAGAAATACGGGAAAGTACCTGAGCACCGAGAACGAATCTGCAGGCTTTGGGAGAAAACAAAGAGATTGGAAGAGGAAATCTTTCGTCCCTTATCGCTTTCTCCGCAAAACCTCACCGATATGGTCAATTGCGAGGATCGTTCCCTGGATGTTGAGGAATTACAGAAGTTATGCGGACAGCTGCCAGGGGAGATAAAGTGAATTTATGAGCGGACTCGCGCTGGGAATCGTTCTCGTTGCCGCATTGCTGCATGCCAGCTGGAATTTTCTCGCAAAAAAAAGTCGCAACAAGATTGCCTTTATCTGGTGGGCCATCCTGTTTTCCAATATTTTCTTCTTCCCCATGTTTCTATATTACTGGCCGACTGTG
>Ga0209536_100008582_pt1 | contig 15304 bp, 6 predicted proteins | sample DeeMarSeWOR28_12_FD_187461 | JGI IMG/M metagenome (GOLD analysis project Ga0209536, IMG submission 187461) | Marine sediment microbial communities from White Oak River estuary, North Carolina - WOR-2-8_12 (SPAdes) (version 2) | ecosystem: Environmental > Aquatic > Marine > Intertidal zone >...
ACTTATATAGGCTCTAAGGTGTTTATAAAAAATCGTACACCTCTACACTTAGCTTCTTATGAACGTCACCCAGAGGTAGTTGAAATTCTCATTGCCAATGGTGCGAATGTAAATACAAAAGATGCTCAAGGTTCTACGCCACTACATGATGTAACCAAAAGAAATTACTGGCAATTCCTCGGAAGCGATTATGAAAAAACTGTGGAAATCCTCATAGCTAATGGAGCCGCAATCGATGCAAAGAACAATTTTGGCCAAACCCCATTGCACATTGCGACTTCCATGGAACACGATACTATTATCAAACTGCTCGTCAGCAAGGGTGCTGAAATTAATGTAAAGGATAATGATAGACGAACTCCTTTGCACAATGTGGCCGCGCATGATAATCGTGATATTGTCGAGTGGTTGATAGATCATGGCGCTGACGTCAATGCTACAAACAATAAAGGCGAGTCACCGATTGATATTGCAAAAAAATACAAAAGACACAAAAATATTGAACTGTTCCGCAAACACGGAGCTAAAGAGTAACACATTTGAATTACCAAATCAGAATCGGTCATGAATTTCATGTCAATGGAAATAAACCATAAACACACTGAAAGCCCTTTAGATTACTCATCAGCGTCCCTCTTGGGTCAATGAGGAGAATGTTTGAATGCGATTGAATCTTTGAATTTGATTCTGTCGCCCCAGTATGTATAGGCGCCGAAGTTATATCTACCGAGCAGCTCATCATTTCGTATGCCGGAAAGATAGATATACACAGGTCGCAGGTTGCTGAAGGCCCTGCCGCGGATTAAGGGATTCCTAATATCGCCATTGCTCGGATCGAAAGGCACCCAGCCGTACTCTTGCAGATAGACCTCGGCCCAGTTGTGTCTTGTTGAAGCCTTGCCGAATCCGACGGTGTAGCCGGAAGTCACGCGGGCTGGGATGTTCCTGGCTCTGCACAGAGCTACGAACAGGTCCGAGTACTCGGTGCAATCGCCTTTTCCGAACTGAACAGCTTTGGCAGCTCCCCATTCTTTCCTGCCCAAGATGCTGTATTCCATATTGTCGAGAACGTAATCGTATATGTTCTTAACGATGTCTATTTCCGTCTCGCCTTCGATTTCGTCGGCGATTTCCTGAATTCGAGGGTGATTTTTTTCAATGTACTTCTCATGCTTGAGAAAATCCCCAAGCTGTTCGTTCTGCCGGTAGTAAGGTTCGCGGTTCTTTCTCGCGGTGAACAGGTCATATCTGAACAACTCGGCTTTGATGCTTATCTTTACTTTTTCCTGCCGTCCTGGTTTATCGAAAACGAACTCGGCGTAACGGTTCGAGTTTTTGTTGAAAATTCTGGAGGGTCTGGGCGAGTAACTTGTGCTTAAGATATTCTGCCTGCCGGGAATACTTTTCGGAACCAGGACAATGAACTTTATGTTACGAGTTTCTCCCGGCACAGAGAAATCGTAATTAAGTTCGAATTCGACAATACAGCTCTGGTCGAAAGCCTTCTGAAATGCACGTTGACGATCCCTTGTCTGCTTCGACACAAAACGCCCCCCGGCTTGGACTGAAGCTGCTGAGCTTATCAGCAGTGACACTAAAACGAATTTTTGCAACCTCATCCAGTTCTCCAAAGAAGATTAAGAATAACTGTAAGTCAAGTCAACATGATTATTATACATTGTTTTTGGTTAAAAAGTTCATCTTTTTGGAGATGGATATGATGACTATCTGCATTCTCCTAATCGAGTACATTCAGACCTTTTTGGATTGCGTATCGGCGGACGGTTTGGATTTCTTCGCTGGTTGGGCGGCGGTTGATTGCCGGATGAGCAGATGCTTTATAGCACGGGCGGTACTGGTTCATGACATTGATGGTTGTTTTCGGGCTGATTTGCTCTGCTAAAAAGTCGATAATTTCAATACTGCCGGCAAGGTTCTCCGGTAGAACGAGGTGGCGGATTAATAAGCCGCGAGTGGCTACGCCTTTGGAGATTTTCAGGTCACCGACCTGGCTGTACATTTCTTTTACGGCATCGCGGTTGACCTGTGGGTAGTCCCGAGCGGCTGAAAGCTCCTCGGCGACTTTTGCATCGGCATATTTCATGTCCGGCATGTAAATGTCCATGAAACCTTCGAGCAGCTTTAGCGTCTCGACCGAATCGTAGCCGCCCGTATTGTAAACGGTCGGAAGCGTTAAGCCTTCTTTTCGGGCCAATTCAAGTGCAGCGACAATCACAGGCGCCACGTGCGTGGGCGTGACAAAATTGATATTGCAGCAGCCGTAATATTGCAATTCCAGCATCGACTGGGCTAATTGCTCGGTGGTGACTTGGTGGCCGTGCCGGTGGTGGCTGATGTCGAAGTTCTGGCAGAACACACAGCCCAAATTGCAGCCGGCAAAGAATATCGTGCCCGAGCCGCCTCTGCCGACCAGTACACTTTCCTCGCCGAAATGAGGGCCGACGGAGCTAACAAGTGGGATATCTTCGATGCCGCAAAAGCCAATCTGCCCCTTATTGCGATTGACTTTACATTCACGCGGACATAGTGTGCAGGGATCCATCAAATCCCACAACTGCTGAATGGATTTGTCAGACTCATTCACTTTTCAGTCGGTAACTTTTAGAACACCGATTTAATCTCTTCTATTGTGACTCCAAGCGTAGCCATGGCAATCGTATTAAGGTCTGCTTCCGTGCCCTGCAGGTGAAACGTGCGATGTATATGCGAGATCGTTTCGCCCGGCTTCAAGGCCGCCGCCGGCGATGAAGTTTCCAGCTCATAGAACGGCCCGAGAGGCTCGGCGCCAGGCTCGGGAGGACCATCGTTATAGGAATTGACAACGTCGCCTTTATACGGCTCGTCCTGCAATTCCCACATCGAGTTGACATAACTCAAGGTGCCTCTTGGCTTGTTGTATTGGACTATTGTGAGGACCTGATTGACGGCGTCGTAGCTGCCGAGTATCGGCTTGGCTCGCAGAGGCGAAAGGCCGATCTTACTGCGGTATTGCCCGTCACCGCTGAAGAACAATACACCGTCTTTGACAACCAGCCGGTCGGCGGGAACTTTGCCGAAGTAGGCATCGTTGACTTGTGCTCCGAGTTTATCTTCCGGCCCAGCTTTGAATGGAATCACAACAGTGGTCGCTGGAGATGGATTGAACATACCAAGAATCCAGATTGAGAGAAGGCCGGTTTCTTTCTCCCATGCCTTCTCGCCGGTATTAGTCACCTTGTTGGTCGATTCGAAGGCGACCATTTTGATTTTCGGAGCAGGTGTCACTCCCAGCAGCTCTACTGCGTCGTTCCGCTCGATAATCTTAACCTCGCGGTCGGCCCGAAGGTTTAAGACGGTGCGCGAATAGTTCTCCAACTTCATGTCCTTTTTCAGGACGGCACGACTTTTGGATTTGGAGACAAGCTCGAACGGCTCGATATCAATCGGTGCCGGCGTGAACCAGTGTTCGAGGTCGAACGGCACGCCATTCTTGAAGAAAATCGAGAACTGTCCGCCCTCGGGACCGAGCCAGAAGCGGTCTTCGCCGCCGAAGACATTCATATGCTCGACGAACTTGCCGGAGGCTACCAACTCGCGATTAATCCAGCCGAAGCTGAATCCGTCAAGCCCCCCCGCCGTGCTGGTCATCACACGCCCCTGCATCTTCGGCACAACGGTCACCTGACCATCGCCCGTCTCGTCCGACAAAACCACTACGTCCGTGTGCTTTTTAAGAAATTTCAGATCGTCACCAAATGTATTTGCTTCCATTTTCTTCTGTTGCTCCATGCAGCCCGCCAATATCCCAATACACAACAAAGCAGTCAGCAATTTTATTCGCATCATTACTTGTCCCCTTACCTGTTTTCTACTGTTTTGTTATTCATGTTCATTCCATTTTAAAAAACACGCTCATCCGAATTGTTCCTATCATAAGATGAGTTGTGATGTCGGTCAAGATTCAAAAAAGCGTTTTCTTAATGAAATTATGAATTGCCATGAGACAACCCATCTATCAACCGGATAGACAGATGGTTGTCTGCTACAATTAATTTTGAGTTTTAGCGTTTACTCGCCGGGTGACGGGACAGCGATAGTCCAGTTGTCAGGATTATTGCCATAATCGGTAAGTACTTTCCGTCTTAAGGCCATGCCGTAGCCGTCAGCTTCGGGTGGCCAGAGATCAACGTCGCCCGGGCAATTCTCCGGATGAGAGCCATCGCTGTAATTGATCCTGTCGATTCGGATGTATTGATGCACGCCGTCGGTGTCAACGTCGCCGGGCATACTAAGCTCCAAGTTTTCGCCGGCATTGCTCAGGTTATCGTCATAGGGGCCGAAAATTATCCCGGTGGGTACTGACGGATAACGCCATGAAAATGCCTCCGGCTTTTTGACAACTAATATATAACCACCAGCAGGGATTGTCACCGGCAAATCGGCAGGGAAGGTGAAATAGATGCCGTCAGTGAACTTCCACGGTTCGGCTTTGTCTTCACGATATAGCGTCACCGGCTCAGTACTAATGTTGTGCAGTTCGACATATTCATATTGGTCATTTGTATATGAGCCGCCATTGGGCCAGTCGGGATTGTACATGATTTCGCTGATAACTATGGGGCCGACTTTCGGAGACGAATTAGCGAAGCCTGGCGTATTCTCTTCCATTGCCACGAAGTTGTAGTTGCCGGTGCTGGATTTGTAATAACGTCCGAATGATACGCCAGTTTCAGAGGCGCCAAAATCCTCCACATTGCGATAACCCGTCAATACATTGTTTTGTACCGAGCTTAGGTATAACTGTTCGCCGTTCTCACTGAGAGCAAAAGGCTCGTGGCAGCCGGAGTCACTAATGTTGTCGAAATTAAGGTCTTCGTATAAAACGAGGTACCCATTCGGGCCGATTGTCGTTCCGTTGGCAATCTCATACTTGAAAAGGTTATCTTTGCTGTCGCTTAGGAACCAGCCACCAATATCAATCGATGTGTCAGTAGTGTTATATAATTCAATCCAGTCCGAAGCCTCGTCATGTGAGTGGGCCAGAACCTCGTTAATCACAATAGCACCTGGCTCGGGGAAAATCCCGCTGTCATCCTGTCCGGGCGAGCCGCCTGCATAAGCGCTGGGGCGCCAGGAATCTTTCTCATCCCAACTGCTCAGGTCATTATTAGCTGGATCTATTATAGTCAGCGAGAAATCTTCGCCGTTGGTCAGCGAATGCCAGCCGTCTTCATAGCGGAAGTTCAGGATTGTCCTGCCGATGGCATCCTGGAGTTCGATTCTCTCGCCTGCATTGTTCAATCTTCCGGAGTATTGGCCTGCGATGTTGACATTTGTACCGTATCGAGCTTTGAAGGCAGTGATGTCCTGAACGACAACTATGTATTCACCTGATACAAGCTCGATGCTCGGGAATGTGAAATCGATACCATTCGAGAAGCTTACCAGGTTCAGATTAATGGTTTCAATTCCGATGTTTGTAAGCTCGATAAATTCCTTGTTCGGATCCAGAGGATTATACATTATCTCTGTAATACGCAGATTCTCCGCTACGGGTCCTACAGCGTAAACAGCTTCGTTCAGCGCGCTCCACGTATTGCCGCTTAATACCCGTGACTTGACGTGGATGCTGTGGGGTATGGTAATCGGGCCGGTATATTCTATTACACCGGGCATAATACCGCTATCACTTGAGCTACCTCCACTTGCAGTAAGCTCGGCGGAGATAAGAAAATCTGAGCTTGTAGTTGATGCGTTCAAGCCATGAATAGCTAATATATTGCCGCCCTGCTGAAGATCATCGATAAAAGCTGAAATGTCAATGCTCTCGAACAGAACGGCGGCCGAATCAGAGTGGGTGGAAGTAGCGTTGGAATTCCAGTCCGGAGTGCCGCTGAAATTGCTTCTGGCCACCTCGACACCGTTGAGATAGGCGATAAAACCATCGTCGTAACGAACGTTCAGCGTCATAGAGCTGTAGTCATCGGGATTGCCGTTAAAAGTAAATGGAACGCGGATATAACAGGTGGTATTTATTCCGTACATCTGGTCCTGGAGGTCAATGGTAATGAGCTGCTCGTAACCGGAGGTTCTTTCGTATCCGACGCCCCCTGGGCCGCCTGTGCATATTGTCCATGACTGATCGCTGAAAGCACCACCGCCTTTCCAGTCACCTCTGACCGTGCCGGTCGGGACAAGTACTCGCTTGTCGGCATTTTCGGGTACAAGGGTAGTTGCCTGTTGATGTACTGTACCCGGCAAGCGAGGATCTGAGCCGTCGAGGCTGTACAATATTATACCGGTTGTAGCTGTCATTGAGAGCCTGTTATTGAACCAAATAGCGCCACCGTGCTTATAGGAGCCATTGATGTGAAAAACCGGTGCATCTACTCGCGGGTATAAGTTCCGAGATCGGAAATAATCAAGGGCAGTATTATTTCGAGTTGGGAAATATTGATTGATTAATCTGCTTTTCTCGGGAATCCAATACTCATTTTTTGTATATAAGTAGTATGGGCCAGAGCTATACCGATGTACGTCTCTACGGTAATCTCCCCATCGAGCGGATTCGGCTATTACGGCCAGGTCGAGTTCATCTGTGCGGTAGATCCAGCGTTGAATATTATTTTCCGGTGTTAAGACGCCGCCATTGAAATGATGCTTATGAACGCGGTCGCCAAAGCGTACACGGAATTCCTCGATATCGTCGAGATAGTTAAATATACCAGTCGGATCGGAAGACGGACTTGTGCCGGTCGTACGAACATCCTCAAGGATGTGTTCGCTGTCCCAGCTATAGAAATGCCACGGCCTGTTTTCCGCGCCGCCGCCGGCCGCCCGCCAGTTGCCATCATTTTTCAGATCTACGTTACCGGCTGATATGCACAAAAGCGTCCAGTCGATAAAATTGTCTATGTTAATGACCTTCTGTATCTCGTCCCAATTGCGGCTGGCAGCGATATTTCTCATACGGTTCCAGGCGGAAGTGTTGCCGTCTGTGGCTCTGCCGCCGTTTATGGCATCGATGTTATCTTCGTCGCCTCCATTATAAGCTGCATAGTGGGAAGCAACCGGCCGCTCGTGCAGGTTATATACACCCCAATATATACCGTTCAGATACAGATGCACGTAAAAACCCTGACCGGCATCAATATGACCCATATCAAGAAGCGTATCGCGCATCCACTGGTCGCGAATATATTGAGTACGCTGACGCTGGTCCGGCGCCCAGTGCGTCCATGCATTATTGAAGAATCCGCGAAGCTGAATCGTATCGAAAGAATTCACAGGCCAATCATCAAACAGCTCAAAGTCAAGTCTGGTCGGGCCGTACTCATCCCTGAATCGAAGACTGAACGAATGCTTGGGGCATTTGTCCGGCCTGCGACTCTCACCGCCCTGAAGGCGAATGCCGCAGTTGAGCTGGAATTCTCTTGAACCATCATGAGTAAAGAACTCTGCTGAAACGGGCCGTTCCCAGTCCTGTCCGCCTGTCGAAGAGTGGCCGGTATAGATATATATGCCGCCCGTCTCGGGATCATTGTTGTGGCTGAAAAGATTATCTTTATCCGTCACGACTGAAACAGTCGGGAGTGACAGCAGCGCATCATCCATCAGGCTGGAATAATCAGAATCGTTATATACTTCCGGGTCCATGCCGTAATCTGCGGCATATGGTTCGAACCAGGTAGTCGGATAACCCTCGCTAAGTACCTGCTGATGACTTCTCCTGATAACGTCAGCAAGGAAAATGTAAGTGTGAGTATCTTCGTTGGTCGGTAACCAACCCGGCTTTACCGCCCTGGCCCGCAGGCACGTAGTGGTGCTGATCGGAATCGGGCCTGTGTAAACCTGGCCGCTTGAGAATCCCCGTGCCGTAACCTGGTATGGCTCAGACCCGTCTGTGGTATAATAAATGATAGCCCCCTCTGTTTCTGTCGCTATTGTGACGGAAAAAGGAGTATCGTAAAAGCCGCGGTTATGGCTGAATTTCGTATCAGCGACCTTATCTAAATACAAGTCGCTGTTGTGCGCTTCAGGAGTGGGAAGACCAAAGAAACGTAAATCATCACTGCCATCAGGATAACGTCCATAGGATATATCGTTAGTCTGGTTTGGGAATGTAATGCTGTCTATAAGAGTAGTACCATCGCTGTCGAACAAAGCTATCTGCTCACCATCGGCGCTGAGTTTGAAATTAGCGTGAAGCCCTGTATCGGTGGTATCGTCGTCGGCCCATATCAAAAGAAAGCCCCCGCCGGCGATGGTCGTTGCAGCAGAATTATTACCCGGTACCTGCCACTTGGTGGGAGAATCCGGATTGTCTGTCAGGTACATGCCACTGATATTGACGGCGTTACTGCCGTAGTTGTAAATCTCAATCCAATCATCATATTGTCCCTGAGGATCCTGGATCGAGGTGTTGTTGGCCGCCATGAACTCGTTTATAACCAGTGTGACTTCTGATGCCTGGGCAGAGTTGGTCAAACAAAAGATCAAAATCAAAATGAACAGGCGAATAATTGTATTTTTGAGCATTTCTCGTTGTTTTCCTTATTATTTCTGCCTTAAATCTAAGGGCCGTAACCTGGCGTGGGTGAAGCCGACTGCCAATTGTCCGGATCGTTGCCGGAATGATATTGATCGGCAAAGATTCTTTGCAGGACATCGCCAGTACCATCTGCAGCATCGGGCCACGGCGACACATCCGCATAAGTCACTTCATCCACAATCACCCAGGAAACCGGATCATCGGGCAGGTCTGCGGTCTGCGGCATCTCAAGGGAAAGTCTTTCACTTGCATTGGAAAGATTGCCGGACCAGGGACCCGTTATATCCACTCCGGCGGTTAACGAGCCCGTACTATATGCGGCGATAAATGCAGCCAACAGGTCGGATTCCGTATAAGGATCGAATCCCACGACTATCAACCTGCCGCCGGCCGGCATTGAAGTACCAAGTGGGAATATATAATCAACAGCACCATCCAGACGCCAGGCACCTTCGGGATTTTCCAGATAAATCCGGCTTGCAGTAGGATTGTATAACTCAATGAACTCAGCATCGGTATCATTTGTCGGATGATACATTATTTCGTCTATTAATACATTCAGGTCTGGATAGTCATTGGCCAGATCTCGTGAAGGCATCATCTGCAGCCAGTACGTATCCCCATCCGGATAACGGCCTATGGATGCATCTATGAGCTGGCCCTTGAATCTGATGCTATCAACAATGCGATCCTCGGCCGTGCCGGGCAAATATGAAAGAATGACTTGTTCTCCAGCCTTATTTAGACCGAATCCACTATTGATTGGATTATGAAAGTCTGTCACCTCGTCGAAACTTATGTATGAATGGCCGGCAATCTCAACAGCCGGGACGGCCCATTTCTTTAGCTCTTCGATGTCGTCACTAAGGTACCAGTTATTCAGATTGATACTTGCAGGCATCGTATTGTAGAGTTCTATCCAGTCGTCGGAATCGTGCTGCGGATATTGTGGGTCACTATAGTCCGTATGCGCCATAATTTCGTTAAGAACAACAGTGATTTGAGGTTCGGGATCATCCGTGCCGGGGGAACCGCCGATATAAGTGCTCGCCCGCCAGTTGCCGCCATAGTTCAGCGTACCGGCAGGCTCGTTTATCACCGCCGATTCCAGCGGCACCAGAGAATGGCCGCCGCCATCGGGCGATAAAGGCCAGCCTCGACCGTCGTTATACTCAAATTGCACAATTGTTGCGTTCCAGTAATCCTCCAGTGTTATATTCTCGCCGTTATTCGATAATTTACCGGAGTATTCGCCCGCTATCCTATTAGATAAACTATTGCCGTAGAGAGACAAGAATGCAGCACGATTTCTGACCACAAGGACAAACTCGCCGGGCCCGAGACTGATAATACTACCGACACTGAAATCGAATGTAATGCCGTTAACAAAAGAAACATAACTCAAATCCAGGTTTTCATCGCCGATGTTTTTCAATTCGATGAATTCGAATTCTTCATTGTCAGTGGTATCACCCGCTGGTGGGGCTGCTGGATTATACATTACTTCGGTAATACGCAGGTCCTCCAGGATTCCGGCTGACATCGGCTCACTTGTTTCAAACTGAACAGGATATGACCAGTGGCTCCATCGACCACTGTTGTCCTTCATTCGGTTGCGGACCCTATATGTACGCCCCACTTTAACTGCACTTGCTGGTATTTTTATCGACCTGTCAGCAATGTCGGTTATTTCTTCGCTTTCCCAGACCGAATCAATCTCGTATTTCCCTGGCTCTCTGCTGTAACTCGGTGGAGTAGCAGGAGGTTCGGCTCCTTCGTCTATCTCTATTGACAATCTTATATCAAAGAAACAATCACTACTGTTGGACAGGTAAGAATTGATTACCTGTGCAGAGATTACGTTTGTGCCGGAGACAAGATAATTGCCCGGATCGGCCAAGGGAAAAGCAGTAAAGCCGTGATTTTCCGAACGGTTGCTAACGGTAGCATCAAATGGAAGTTCGGCCGATGGCGTGTTACCAGATGCTATATGGACACCGTTGATCCAAATATTAATACCATCGTCGTACATGGCTTCCAGCACAAGATTCCCTATGGCATCGAGGTCTGTCACCTCGAATTTTTTGCGAAAATACAAAGTCGAGTATCCGCCTCTCATGTCACTTAAGTTAGTTACAATAAATGTCTCGCCGTAGCCAATCGGAGTATTACCGCTGAGCCAGCTTGAATCGTTATAAAAAACCTGTCGCCATGGAGAGCCCTGTGCTGATGAAGGTTCGCGCGTGCCTTTGAAGTATTTCCATTGGTCACCGTCGTTGATCAGGATAATTCTGTCTTTTTGAGCTGTAACTTGAGAACCGGGGGCCACCTCGGCTATTCGCCATTTGGTAGCGGCGAATGTATTGCTGCCCTGGGGATCGCTGAAGGGGCTCGTTTCGAACGTCAGAGCATTAATCGGAAAAGTCGCCGGGCAGGTCGCCGTCACAGTCGGCGTGCGTGGAATAGCCGAATCATTGGAGATAGAATTCATTCGGCTCTGCTGCTCGACTACAAAATCCTTCATAACCTGAATCATACCTTCAAAACTCCTGGCGTATCCCCGTTGCCCGGCCTCCTCGTAAAACCGGCCCTGGCCAGCCTTGAAAGACGGATCTTGATTAAGATACCGGGGATATGCTCCATTGCCCACAACCCAGTGGTAGTCCCACATGGCACGATCAGCATCCACGATGGAAAGTCCACCGTCAGGATCGTCGATAACCGCAGCGAATTCATCGATCAACTGATTTGTCTGGTCGGAATTGAACAGGAGGTCAACAATCTCTCGCACCCGGTTCCTACAGGCGACATCGATCTCGGGATGATTTAATACACCGCTCCGGCTGAATGGATCCGACATGCTTCCATAGTAACAGGTCCAGGTAAGGTCAACGTCCCACACAAGCTGCCACCATAAGTTATTCGTGCCCCACTGGTTGGTCGTCGGCTCGGGATTCTGATAGAAGAAATGGTTCTTGCTGGTTATATCACCGTGGTGGACAGCATTATAAATTGCATACAGCCCATAGTATGATTCGAGATTGACATTGGAGCCCCACCAATCGGCCGAAGAATATGACTGATAACTGTTTCTGAAGCTCGAAACGTCGGAGCCGTCCGTGACGGCTGTTGGTCCCTGGTTGTTCTGATCGAAACCGTTCGGATAAGCCTGATCCATCTTATAAAGATTGCCGTCCGGCAGGTTGTGTTCATCCAGGAAACGGCCGTCCATCTGCTCAATGGTCATATATACGCCCCAAAAATCGCCGTCATACTGGGTCCCGCTGCTGGTTAGTGGTGGATGTGCGGCGTTTAGATTTCCGTCTTCATATCGCTCGTCAATAATTCTAAAGTGAATCCAGTTTGTTTTTGAAGTGGGCACACCTGCCATTTCGAAAAGCTTATTTGATAGTGCTTCGAACATGCCGTGCTCGCCGCGCTGCCCGAAACTGCCCTGCTGGATACATGCGGAAAAATTCATCCTATCCCACTTTGTATCGTACTTTTTGCCGTAATCGTCCCGAGCCTGGAAACGGTGCCCTCGGTTAAAGTCGAATTTCCACATGTTCTTGCCCATGGCAAATCGCCAGACGCCGCCGCGGGGACGATAGCGGATATGGTCATACACTATACCGTCATAAACCAATGTTCCGTACCATCTAAAATCGCTGCCGGCGTATTTTTCGAACCATGTACAATCTTCAATATCTGATTTTTTGCTGACAAGATGATAAACCGGCAGGGTGCTCATGACATCGGAATCGTACTTGACTACAGAAGTACTGCCGGGTCGAACGGATCCGTACCATGCAGGGATCCCGTCATAAACAAAATAAGCAAAATTAGGTTGCGGGTCATCAGGATACGGCACCATAAGACCACGTCCACCGTTATCGGTAATCGTGATACGATAACGCAAGAGTCGGCGGTGAACCTGAATATAACTTGGAATCTGCACGCTGTATGTGTCATCGCCAGCGACCTCATCGCCGTTAAGCCCATCATCGTACATGGCAAGGTTAATCCAGTTTGTGTTATACTGAACATCTCTGATGTTGATGTAGCTACCTGGTTCGACGATCTGGTAACTTAGTATGACATCGGCAACGCCGTCTGAGTCGGTTACTTTAGCAGTAATAGTCACTGGCTGGCCTGATTTCGGATGTATGGGCGAGTGTTTAACCTGGCGGATATGTGGCGGTGTGTTATCAAGGTAAACCGAGGCATTGAATGCCACCAGTGTAGGGCTCGCAGAGCGCCAACTGCCCGCCAGATCGTTGTCGAGAAACGGACTTATCAGTTGAATGGAATGTCCGGTTCCAGGTTGGCTTTCCGGCACTGAATTACCAACGGTAGGCCAGGGAAATCCAAGCTGATAATCCACCCTGTCGACTTGGTCGCCTTGAGCGTTGTAAAGTTCGATCCTGTCTCCGTTGTTGCCGAGTTTGCCGTCAAAAGGACCAAAAACCAACTGCGGTGGTACAATAAATCTGCCGCTGCTCCACTTAGCCTGAATATGGGCTGGATTCTCAGCCACAACAATATAGTCATCAGCCGGTAATACCGAACCGGCCGGAAACTGATATGATATGGCATTAGTGAAGTACCAGTTTGTAAGATCAATATCAGTTGTTGTTGTGTTGTAGAGTTCGACAAATTCTACTAATTCAGTTTTAACATCAGGGTCGTAGTGAATCTCGTTTATTACAACACCGGAATTAGATATTGAGTCCGCCTGACAGTTATTGCTTATGAGGCCAATAAGTAATATAGTCGTAAAAAGGGCTGTCAACGAAGTTCTTCTATATTTAAGCATAAATATTTTTACCCTTCCTCAGCGGTCGTTTAGGACTCTGATTTTAGTTCGTTTTATTTATCTTTATGCTATATTTATTGTAGCAAAAAGAGGGTGGTTGAGTCAATGCCTTTCAGGGAAGAACATCAAAGTAACTCCTTGATAAGTTATTGCTTGATAAGTAGCTTTGTGCTATGTATTATCACCTGATCTGTTCGATTGCAGTAACTTCTGAAAGAATCAGTGACAAGTTTGAAAGTGAACAACTAATTGAACGGCAAGGAAATATGAAGCCGAAGATTCTGCTTGTGAATCCGCCGATCTACGACTTTGCTGCATATGATTTCTGGCTCAAGCCCTACGGTATGCTCAGCATCGCTGGATTTCTCCGCGGAAAGGCTGACTTCAAGCTGTTCGACTACCTTGACCGTTTGTCCCCTTTTATGACCGGGCAAAAGAAGTGTGAATCCGACCGGTGGGGTCGAGGCCGGTTTTACTATCAGCAACTCCCGGCCCCACCAGCTTTAGAAGCAATTCCTCGTTACTTTCGGCGATTCGGCCTGCCTCGAAGACTCTTCATCGATTTCCTGGCCGAAGAAGGCCCGTTTGATTTTGTCATGATCCAGTCAACAATGACCTACTGGTACAATGGCCTTGAAGAAGTGATTGAAGATGTCCGCACAGCTTGGCCTTCGGCGAAAATCGTGCTGGGCGGTAATTATGTTACATTATGCTGCGACCATGCACAAAGATTGGAGGCGGATCTGCTTGTAAAAGGCACGAATCTTGAACCGCTCTGGGAATATTTGGCAATCGCTCCGGACTTGAAGCAGCCAGCCATGTGGGAAGTTTATAATAAGCTAAATGTCGGCATCTTAAAACTTACCGAAGGCTGTCCCTTTTCCTGCACATACTGCTCTGTGCCAAAGGTTTACGGCAAATTCAAGCCTCGCCCTCTGGAACATTCTTTAAGCGAGTTGGAATTACTCCGTCGGCTTGGCGTTGAAAACGTGGCTTTTTATGATGACGCCCTGCTGTTCAAAGCAGATGAAGTCCTGATACCATTTTTGAGCGAGGCTCTGAAAAGGAACATAAAAGTGAACTTCCACAATCCGAATGCTCTCAACGCGCGTTTTATCACGAGCGATTTAGCAGAGCTTATGGTGCGTTCCGGCTTTAAGACCATCTATCTCGGCTTCGAGAGTGCTTCCCATCAGTGGCAGAAAAAAACCGGCTCGAAAGTTTTTTCCGAAGAGCTTGAAAAGGCGACTCGGCACCTAAGTGCTGCCGGCGCCGAACCTGATAACATCACAGCGTATCAAATCTTGGGTCATCCACATATCGATATTCAGCAGCTTGAAGTCTCGATACATTTTGTTCAAAGCCTCGGCATCCGCGGGATGCTGGCTGATTTCTCGCCGATACCCGGAACTCCAGATGGTGAATATTGCCGTAAATGGGTCGATCTGGACGAACCGCTAATGCACAACAAAACCGCCTTTCCAATCATCCTGCTCGGTTTCGACGAGAGCAACCGCTTAAAAGACCTGCAGCGAAAACTCAATCGCTCACTGCCGGATTGTCGAACACGTTGATTTTTAGAGGTTGATCTGCTATACTGCGTGTCAATTACAGGCCATACGTCAATATTAATCAATATGAAATCTGAAATCTCAAATTTGAAATTACTTATTAAAAGCTTCGGGTGCCAGATGAATAAGCTGGATACAGCATTAGTTGCTTCTGCGCTTGAAGAGGCTGGATTTGGTTTTACTGACAGTGTTAAAGAAGCTGATGTTGTTCTAATAAATACCTGTTCAGTGCGGGAGCACGCCGAGCAGCGAGTGCTCTCACACCTTGGGCATCTCAAGCACATCAAAAAGTCTCGACCAGATCTGGTGGTCGGTGTAATCGGTTGTATGGCCCAGAGGCTCGGCGATAAACTGCTCGAACACGAG
>Ga0209536_100008583_pt1 | contig 15302 bp, 11 predicted proteins | sample DeeMarSeWOR28_12_FD_187461 | JGI IMG/M metagenome (GOLD analysis project Ga0209536, IMG submission 187461) | Marine sediment microbial communities from White Oak River estuary, North Carolina - WOR-2-8_12 (SPAdes) (version 2) | ecosystem: Environmental > Aquatic > Marine > Intertidal zone >...
AGCACCAAAAAAACTGGTGGCCCCAACGATAATCAGTGAATATGCTGTCGCTTCAACAACCCGAAATGAAAACAAGTATACAAGCACAGGTATGGCCAGTATTGATCCACCACCACCGATCAATCCGAGAATCAGCCCTATACAAAAGGCTGCCAGATATCCTAAAATTTCCATATGCTATAGGTAGTCAGGAAAAACAGACTTCATTAATAAATGGTATTTACTCCAGGGTAAAACCCTGGACCCCAATTTCCGATGCAGAACGCTTCCGCTGAGTAGCTTCTGCGCTCGCGGAGCTTCGGGCAACCTGCCCGTCGTAAACTATGACAGGCGGATTTAACCTCTAACTTCTCGTCCGTACGCTGCCGCTGAAATTTTAGCCTAAGCGTCCTAAGCGAAATGCGAAGGTGGATTAAAATTTGACGAGTCTGTCTTTAATACTAAAGATTTAGTTCTTAACCTCCGGCATAAATATAGCCACAGCCATATTCCTGTGCTCTTCCCAGGGCCCATACGCCTGAGGGTACAATCTGGATACCAGGAAGTACGCCGGAAACCCAGTCGGCCTTCACCTCCTCAGGATTCTTATCCATGCTCTGAGCTGCAAAACTACTATATACGGTAATTGCCAAATCGCAGACACAAAACAAGGCGCCTCTTTCCTGCAATTTTTTAATCCCGTCAATGCCAGGCATGGGATAATCTCCTTCTTTCGGTGCATAATAAGGATTTCTTAATGCTGGAGCTTTTGCAATGTTGTCATCAACTTTGAACATGTCGCCAAATTTGTATTTACTCCAAAGTTCATCCTTCATGGCAAAGGGAATTGCATTGTGACGCAATACGCACACCCCAGTCTGATCATCATCAGTGGTCCCGGTTTGATTGTTTGTGAGGTAATATGCCCATGTCCAAATGATTGGAAAAGCCTGATGAGGTTCCGGTCCATCATACACAATGCGATGACTTCCTTTAATTCCTTTTTTTAGCCAGGCATCAGCCTCTCCAACTAAAGCTGTATCAATTGGAGTTGAGGCTTCTAGTACATGAGAAATGGTGGCAAAGCCAGCCAAGGTAGTGCCGGCAGCAAGGTTACCAAGAAACGTTCTTCTTGAATTGGTCTTCTTCATGGTTTAGTGGGTTAGTTAATAATTGGTAAATAAATAAAGATAAGTAGATTTGTTGTATAGGCGCTATTTAGGATTTTAACCTAGTGGTTTAATTTCGAACAATTTAATGTACGAAGGATATTCAACATATGTTATATTTTTTTTAAAAATCGCGATAAAAGACTGATTACCAGCTTAAAAAGATTGGTTTAAACAGGCGCAGTGATAAGGCCTGATTGATAATATATTACTTATGCGTGAAATTTTTTTTTATATTGTTGTGCCAATGAAACCCCCAAAACCTGTACCTGATACTTTTGCTTGTCATGGATTATTCCTTTAAATTACTATTTGTTCGGTAAACGAAAATCATCGATTTATTTTCATAAAAAATGCACCTCTATTCACCTTTATTTATGCAAACAAAAAACTAGCATGGAGAAAAAATATAACGTAGGAATCATCGGTTATGGTTGGGTGGCTACCGCTCATATTGAGGCAATCAATAAAAGCAAGGATGCCCAGGTATCGGCAATCTACTCATCACGAGAACTTGATGCCAAACAGCTCAGTAAGGAATGGGGCTCATCTATTAAAACCTACACCGACCTGGATAAAATGCTAAAAGATGATAAACTGCAGGTTATATCCATTTGCAGCTATCCATATCAACATAAAGAACATGCGATAAAAGCAGCCAGAGCCGGCAAGCATTTGATTATTGAAAAACCGCTTGCTTTATCATGGGAGGAATGCAAGGAGGTAGAAAAAGTTGTCAAGGATACCGGAGTAAAGACCTGTGTGTGTTTTGAATGCCGCTATTCCAACCAGTTTAAGGTAACCAAATCCATTATTGATGAAGGACTTTTAGGACAGTTGCATTATGGTGAAATTGATTATTATCACGGCATCGGGCCCTGGTATGGACAATACCGATGGAATACCAAGAAGGAAGCCGGAGGTAGTTCTCTCCTGTCCGCCGGGTGTCATGCGTTGGATGCCTTGTTGTTGTGCATGAACAGCGAAGTTATCGAGGTCACCAGCTATGAATCCAGATCCCAAAGTAAATTCTTTACCCCTTATGATTACAATCCCTGCAGTGTGGCGATATTAAAATTTGCCAATGGCGCCATCGGAAAGTGCGCATCAAGCATAGATTGCCTTCAACCTTATTATTTCCATACTCATTTGCTGGGCAGTGAAGGCAGCCTGCTTGACAATAAATTCCACTCCATGAAACTGGGCACGGATAAAAATACATGGTCGAACCTCGCCATGAAAATGCTCGATAGCGGGGATGTATCGGACCACCCATACCAGGAGCAATTCGATACTTTCTTTTTTTCTGTCACCAATGATGTCGACATGCCCTTGACAAGTTTGAACGAGGCTATGAAAACATTCAAAGTTATTTTTGCTGCCGACCAGTCAGCGACTGAGGGTCGACCAATTCAATTATGATTAAAAAAAAATTTAATATGACACGAAAGAAAAGTTTACTGGCACCTGAATGGTGGGATTATACCACACTCGATGATGCATTGTTAAATGATGCTGCCAAACTGTCGACAGATGATTTGCTGGGCTTATCGCGAGATGGATTTAAGGTAGTGTTTTATGATACCCTGGAGGATTTTTATCTGGCAGAGGCCCTGGAATATATCCATGCCTGGAAACAGGGCACTGAAAATCAACCAGCAGGCATCTGTGGCCCCATTGGCCCAACCGAGCAATTGCCATTGGTGGCAAGGTTGGTTAATGAGCTGGAACTTGATCTCAAATATGCCCACTTCTGGGGCATGGACGAATGGGTATTGAATGGGAAAGAAGTAAGTGAAAATCATCCGCTTTCATTCAAAAAAGCCGATATGGAATTATGCTTTGATCGCATAAAACCTGAATTGAAAATGCCGCAATCAAACCTCCATTTTCCAAAAGCAGATACTTCCGAATACATCAAAAGCTGGGAAGGTGTTCGATGTGTCATTATGCAGGGCGGACAGGGAGAAATCAAGCATTGGGCTTTCAATGATCCATTGAAACGTGAAGGACGATACATCGATCAACCTCCGACACCAGCGGAATACAGGAAACTGACCACCCGGGTGGTTGACCTCCATCCTGCAACCATTTCGCAAAATGCACGAACTTCCGGAGGAGGTGTGGTCACCGGCGTCCCAACCCAGGCAATAACAGTTGGGCCGGTACAAACCTGGCAGGCAGAGAAAGTCTCAATCTGGCAAGCGGGTATGCATGACAATCCGTTTGGCATGAGGCTGACCTCATTAATGATAAGTAAAGGAATTGCTGACAGTGCAGTGCCCATGTCTTTACTGGCTGATCATCCAAATGTGCAATTCAATTTTTACCGCCCAGCAATAAAAAGCTGCGATATAGAGATGCATTAGCTAGTTCATAAGACGCTTTAGTTACTTTCTAATATGAACAAACTCGGGTAACTCCTTGAGCAAAAGATTGTCTTGTGGATATGCGTGACCAAGATGTTGCCTAAATCCTTCGGCAAATGGAACGTCAACTTCTTTGCCCAGGGCTTCTCCCTGGCGCTTCATGGATAAAATATATTCATCCATCCCGTGATGCTTTCTTAACCATTCCCGTTGGCTTGCATGACAGCCCAGCATCTCCACTTTAACATCCATTACACTTGCGATATCCACCATGGTCGTAGCCTTAATTTTTTGGCCAAACTTATTCTTTCCTTCCATGGCATCCGCATAATAGAGGTACGGGATATAATCAATTGCTTCGTATCCCGGTGTTTCCACATTTACCAATCCTCCCCCAAAGCAGGCAGATTGTACAAGCTTACTTGTAATTTCATGATCGACCATATAGCAGGAAGGACTCATGGTAAATACCAGATGTGGCTTTACTTTTCGTATTAGGGCAACTGCCTTTGTAATCGAAGGCCGATCATAGGTGATGAACAGATCTTCAAATCCCAGGCAGTCATATGGCGCATCCAAAATCCTGGCAGAATTTGCCGCTTCCTTCTTCCTGATCTCGCTGATTTCCTTTTTACCAAGTTCTATCGTGCCGCAATCTCCTGCCGTCATGGTGGCCATATGGATTTTCCATCCTTTTTGATGCAAAAGTGCCAATGCACCTGCACATAAAAACTCCGCGTCATCCGGATGCGCGACGATGGCTAATGCTTTTTTAGTCATTCTAATGGATTTACAATAAATAAATTATTTCACATAAAAATACTGAAACGACATGAAATAGAAATAAATCAATATTTCACCTATAATTAATTCAGTTGGTGTTAATCTCTTGTTAAAAAGTACTGATTACAAAATTGTTTATTTGTCAATTCATTCAATTCTTTGATTTAAGAACTGTAAAACTAAACGTGCTACCTTTACCCTCTTCACTTGTTACAGAGATTTGGCCACCATTTTTTTCAATAAATTCCTTACTGATAATCAAACCCAATCCGGTCCCTTTTTCTCCTTCAGTTCCTTCAGTTTTAAGTTTCGTGTGAATTTGAAAAATCTTCTCCAGGTCTTCATCGGCAATGCCAACCCCCTCGTCAATAATGTTAATTTCCCAGAATTGATCATCATCTTTAACACGAATATTAACAGTCTTTCCCGTTGGTGAAAATTTAATGGCATTACTCAGAAGATTCCTGATTACCGTACTGATCATATCCTTATCCGCAAATACGTTGATATTATCAGGAATCTCTGTATTGAATAGTATGCCTTTTTTTTCTGCTGCTTTGGCATGGAGCAAACAATTATCTTTTACCACACTATCCAGGTTAAAATTTGTGGGTTCATACTTGATCCTGCCCGATTGCGCCCTTGACCAGGTAAGCAGATTTTCGAGCAATCGGTATATCCTGTTGGCTGAATCATGAATGCCCCTTATCCCTTCTATTTTATCTTCCTCATCCAACGCATTATAATCCTTGGTCATCAATTCGCTGATCGATAATAAACTGGTAAATGGATTCTTAAGATCGTGGGAAATAATTGAAAAGAATTTGTCTTTGGTGGCAATTAATTGTTTCAAATTATTTTCTGAAGCCAAAAGCTTTTCATTTGCCAGATTTATTTTTTCATTCTGGATCTTAAGCAAACGGTTTGTCCTGATTTTAAGTAAAAAACGATAAATGAACGCAATGACAGAGAGAATGAATGTTATTTCTAGTAAGTAAAACCACCATGTCTTCCAGAATGGCGGTGTGATCTTAATAGTGAGCGCAGCTGGAGATGCACAGCAAATGCCATCCCGATTTACTGACCTTACCCTCAATGTATATTCACCCGGTTGCAGGTTTGCAAAGGTGATAAAATTCCTACTGCCCGCATCATTCCAATCAGCTTCCAGACCCTCCATTATATATTGATAGTTTATATTATCATCATTGGAAGCATTTAAGGCTGCATATTCAATGGAAAAAAAACGGTGTTGATAATTTAGTATAAGATCAATGATGTAAGAGATATGCCTGGGCAAGAAGTAATTATCGTCTATATTTTTTAGCCCGTTCTTTTGATTATAATTTGATGGATCTGGATCTATCAAAACTTCCCTACCCAAAACTTCAAGTCTGGTAATCACAACCTGAGATTTATTTTCTTCCGTATAATTTAGAGTTGGATCAATGATATTTAAACCATACACGCCGCCAAAATATAATTTTCCACTACTTCCACGATGAAAGGCCCCGCCATTGAATTCATTACTCTGTAATCCATCATTTACATTAAAATTTTTTACCTCATAGGAATCCAGGTCGAATCTGCAAATCCCTTTATTGGTACTGAGCCATAAGTGATTGTTATTATCAGCCAATACCCCATATATGACTTCATTAGGCAATCCTTCAGGTATCCCAAATCGTTTAAATTTTTCAGTGGTTCGATCAAATCGATTTAATCCACTATTGGTTCCAATCCACAAAGTTCCTGATACATCTTCATATATGGAAAAGACAATGTTATCTGAAATGCTTTCCAAATTGTCCGGATCATTTTGATAACAAATAAATTTATCTGATTCAATATCCATCTTATTTAAACCCCCACCATACGTGCCGATCCATAAGTTACCTTCCCTATCCTGATAAATTGCAGAATAAATAAAATCATTAGAGATGCTTGTTGGATCATGATCATGGTGATTGAACCTAACGAATGTCTCAATTACTGGATCAAAAAGATTAAGACCAGATCTTGTTCCAATCCACAGATTGCCATCGTTATCCTCATAAATCACCCGAACTGAATTGCTGGATATGCCTGTAGGTTCACCGGGGATGTTCGTATAATGACTAAAGCGTTTAGTCTTAGGATAAAATCGATTCAGACCTCCGCCATCAGTTCCTATCCATATCCGGCCTTTACTGTCCTGGTATACTTTCCGTACGGAAGAATGAGACAGTGAATGAATATTCCTGGGATCATGATCGAAATTGGTATACGTATCTTTTACAGGATCGTACATGGTTATTCCCGCATCATTAGTTCCAATCCACAATAAACCATTCCTGTCTTCCATGATGGTCCAGACAAAATTGCTCGTCAGGCTATTTTCATTTAGTGGTTGATGACTTAAAAATCCAAATTTGTGAGCCTGGGGATTATAGATATTAATTCCGGCACCAAAAGTCCCAAACCAGATGTTGCCTGTTCGGTCTTCATAGATACAGTTGATTGAGTTTTCAGACAGGCTTTGAAGATCAGCAAGATTATTGCGAAAGTTGGTGAACCGGCCGGTATTTATATCGATGTTATAAATCCCATGACCAAATGTTCCGTACCATAAATTATCATTTTGATCCAGGTGCAGGGATTTTACCGGATTGATGGCCAGGCTATGAGAGCTATCAATTGATCTTATGACCTGCTCTAATTTTTTATTCCGGATCTCATATTGATATAAGCCATCTGATGCACTTATCCACAAGCTATGTTGATGATCAAATACCAATTTTTCTATTTGGGCCATTGGAGGTTGATGGTTTTTAGGACCAATATCACAAACCCACTTTGGTTTATCTTCCTTATTTGAAATCATGAATAAATGATTACCCATCCCGAACCAGATATTATTTTCTGCATCCGGTATAATCGAGTAAACTAATTTGCTAATTGGATCATGATCAACGGATATGGATGTAAAGGAATTTCCCTCCTTTGAATAATTGAATACGCCCCGATCGGTGCCTATCCAAATTTTTCCTGAGCATGATGAAACACAATAAATTGTATTATTTTCCAAACCTCCTAAGTCCACCTGACCTGTCTCCAGGTTTATCCGGTTAATGCCTGACAGCGTCCCAATCCATAGAAAACCTTTTTCATCTTCAGCCATACAGGTAATCGTATCGCTCAGCAATTGATTTTTTCCGTGTCGGCTACCATACGGCGTGAATAGTTCAACCTCCGGATCAAATCGTGTTAGTCCTCCTTTTGAACCAAACCAAAGTTTTCCATGGCTGTCTTCAAAAATCAATTCTGTCCATTTATAAGCCAGGCTGTTAGCATTAGCGGGCTCTGGGCGAAATATGTTGAAGTTTCTGCCATCATATCTATTCAATCCATCTTCGGTCCCAAACCACATAAATCCTTTGGAATCCTGGTAAATGGTATACACAGAGCTTAGTGACAATCCATCATTGATGGTAAGACGTTTGAAACGTATATGATCATTCTGGGCCTGAGCAGCATAATAAATCAAAAAAATGCAGCAAAAAAAAGCAAAATAGATGTGCCTGGCAGTTATCATTTATGGTAAAAGATCCTCTTCAGAAAATCCTTTGTTACACTTTTGAAGTTAACCAGAAAGTCAATCTTTATCAAGGATTCAGAAGGTTGGATGCCACAAATTCTGACAATCTAAATTGCTCACAACATTAATGAAAATGATTGCATAACAACCTTAATAAGGTTCAATATATGTTTATTTTTTTCATCCAAACATGTGTCTAAGACAATCAATTTTACTTTTACATCAACATGCATACACCATTAGAACTTGGAAATGTAATCAGATATCCGTTAATTAACTGAAACAACATATTTTAATAATGAAACCCCATATGAGCCCAAACCAAAAGAAATCACTTTTTACACCAGGGACATACTGTATCTTGGCATTGATGGTATTATTCTTTTCCTGCAAACCAAAAATCTCTACTAAAGAAGACGTATGGGAATACCTCAAAAGTCTTGGCCATGGATCCTATATGTTTGGTCAGGTAGCTACCTGGGTCCATAATGAAAACCCTGACATGGATGATCCCAGTAACTGGTTGTATAAGATATATCAATACGCTGGAAAGATGCCACGTTATGGCGTGATCACTTATGATTTCACAGACGATCCTTTCCCGGATTCAGCCTGGAATATGGGTGTGAAAAAGATGTGGGACAGAGGTTTGATCGCTGGTGTTTACAGTTTTTATGCCAATCCGGCGGGAGGAGCATTTAGGGATTCCTGCGACGTGGATCAAATTTTCGAGTCAGAGAACAATCCCATAAAAGACAATTTTTATCAGCAAATGAATAGAATGGCGGCCAACCTTCAATGGTTGAAGAAACAGCGCATTCCTGTGATCTATACACCCTTTGTTGAACTCGATGACAATAATTCAAAATGGCATCCTAAAGATGGCAGGGAAAATGCCATACGGCTTTACAGGTTGGTACATGACTATTTCACCGATACCAAAAACCTTGACAATATTATCTGGGCATACCACACCAGGGAAGTAGATGGAGCGCTTGAAGCATTCTACCCCGGCGATGAATATGTGGATATAATCGGCAAGTCTGGGTATGGTCCAGATCTGAGATTCCCTGAATATGAATGGGCCGTAGAAAAGAAAAAACAGGGAAAGGTCATCTGGTGGGCGGAATTAGGCATAAATGATCGCGATGCTCCTCCCCGAAATTGTTTCGACGTGCTCGATACACTTGAAATAAGGTATCCGGAACTGGCCGGTTTTGTTTTCTGGAGTGATGCGGGTCATTACAATATCACAGGTAACCTGAACGGTCCCGAATTTATGGCCAATCCAAAAATTGTGACATTGGAATAACCCAAAAATTTTCCAATAATTAACTGTCCTTCATCAACTCTCAGCATTTTAGACTGAGTATAGCAATGTTAATTGAATCCGTAAATCTTCCGATTTTATACTATTTTATAGCCCGACCGTGATCTAATCCTTTTAAAAAGTTGAGATCATTAAATTTAAATTAAGTCGATATCAAAAATGGATCGTAAAGCTATGATTAATGCCAAATAAGTAATTTCATAATTCAACATAAGACAATTGTAAGTCATAACATTTCTAAGTTGCTCGCCTTTATCCCTCAATATCAACTACTTAGAAAAGTAATTATCAAACGCGATATTGTATTTTTACAGCTAATCCAAATCGACAGTAGAAGGAACAAAGTTTAGCCAGGTGGTTACCTGAAGTATACATATAGCATAAAAATGTGAATATATATAATTTTTCTAAGTAAAGCCTAATTTGAATTTATTTGAAACATAATTATTAACCAGCTTATTTGTCCATAAATCCATTGTGATTATGGGCAAATAAAAACAAGTAATTTATAAACCAAAACTACTGTCATGAAACGTTTTATTAACCAACTATTTATCGTATGGCTTTTAATCTTTGTCATATGTATTAATGCACTTGGAAATTCAAGTGAAGAAGATGACTTATTTTCATTGAGTCTTGAGGAATTGATGCAAATAAGGATCAAGCAAATCAGTCTTTTGGATGTGCCGCATACCCATGCAAAAGGAGAATTTATGTTGTCGTACCATTACATGCAAATGAACATGAAGGGAGCTAGAAATGGTACTTCAGATATCTCAAATGAGGATATTTTGCAGGATTACATGGTATCACCTGATAAAATGGACATGATGATGCATATGTTTCATTTAATGTATGCGCCCTCCGATAGGTTGACATTTATGATTATGATGAGTCAGGTAACAAAATCCATGGATCTTGTTATGAGAAATGGCATGGAATTCTCAACAACAAGTAGTGGATTTTCTGACATTAAAATTTCTGGTCTTTATACTTTATTTGAAAGAAACTCAGGCAGGTTTGTCGGAGGTTTGGGATTGAGTATTCCAACCGGAACAATCAATGCGACTGTTGTAACTCCAATGAATGAGCAAGGGCTAAAGCTACCTTATCCCATGCAGATTGGATCAGGTACTGTTGATCCCACGCTTGCTTTAACCTATTTTGTTCTGAAATCAAACCATGGGTGGGGTGCTGATGTGAGGAATACATGTAGATTATACGACAATGAAAGTGGATACCATTTTGGCAATTCATTTCAAACAACAGCCTGGTATTCGAAGATCTGGAATGACTGGATGACAACAACATTAAGGACAGACTTGATCCAACAGGGTAAAATCAGAGGAGCAGATACGGATCTAAATCCAATGATGGTTTATACGGCTGATCCCAATCTCACAAACGGAACTTTTGTACACGGAGGAGTTGGAATTTGTTTGCATCCAATGGGCAAGGTCGACGGATTAAGATTTGCTGTTGAAGGCAAATTTCCCCTATACCAGAACTTGAACGGACCACAGATGAAACATCAGAACGCGTTGAAAATAGCATTAACTTACGTTTTCCGGAAAAGGTAAATAGTTAATAGAAAAAGCGGGATTAATTCATTTATTCCTGCTTTTTCATTTTTATCACTCAAAAAAAGGCACACCTTCCGGTGCATATTTTCTCATCCCTTCTTCATTAATCTCCACTCCGATGCCGGGCTTTTCCGAAACTGTGATGTGGCCATCCACGATCATTGATGGATCATAATCCACAATTTCTTTGAACATGGGATCTCTATGAAAGTATATCTGCCATTCCAGGATCAGGAAATTCGGTACTGAAGCGCATACATGTGCGGAAGCCATGGCTCCCAGATATGAGGCCACCATATGTGGTGCAAAAGGAACATAATACAAATTGGCCAGGTTGGCAATTCGTTGTCCTTCACCCAATCCACCTGCCTTTTGCAAATCCGGCATCACGATATCCACAGCACCGATTTCCAAAAGCCGTCGAAATCCATGTGCCAGGTAAATATTTTCTCCCGCGCATATTGGTGTGGAAGTGGATTCCGTAATTTTACGATATGCATCAACATTTTCTGCAGGAATAGGTTCTTCCAGCCACATCAGCTTCAAAGGCTCCATCAGTTTGGCGACTTGTTCACCGGTGATTGCATCGTAGCGTCCATGCATATCCACACAGATATCAATGTTTGGTCCGATGGCCTCCCGGGCGGCTGCAATCTGATCATACATACGTTGCAATTCCCCAGGGCTTGCCGTCCAGTTGTACAAATCATATTTATTCGGATCATTCGCCTGATCGAGGTCAAATTTCACAGCAGTAAATCCCATTTTTACCGCCTCAGAAGCACTTTCTGCAAACTTTTGTGGTTCTGGCAACCTGGATTGATATAATGCAGTATCCATATACAGGCGGACCTTATCTCGGAATTTCCCGCCCAGTAATTGATATACGGGAATACCTAATGCCTTCCCGGCTAAATCCCAAAGCGCTGATTCAACAGCAGAGAGTACGGCCACATACATGCCCGATTGGGCACCTTCAAAAAAACCGGACCGGCGGATATCTTCAAACAGTCGATGCACATTGAGCGGATTTTTATCTTTCAGTCTTCGCCCGAACATTTTCACCAGGTGATACGTCCCTGGTGTAGCATCAACTCCTTCACCGCAACCCCATATATCCTGGTTGGTATAAATTTTCACAAACAAACTATGGCCTCCACGGATGTATCCGCATTTGATATCGGTGATCTTCAAATCAGAGGGCCTGGATTGAATAGGTGAATGTACAACAGCTTTTTCCAATTCCTTTCCGAAACTTAAAATTGATGTTGAACCGAGTACCCCAGCAAGAGCACTTTTAGTCAGAAACGATCTTCTTGATGATGATTTTATCATATGTTTGGATTTATAATTTACCAGGTTCTTGTTTTCAATAATTCCTGAATTTGTTCTTTAGGTACAGGAAGTTCATCGATATGGTCATTGAGCCATTGGGAAAAATCCTTTTCTATTTCATCAGACCACCTCGAGTCTATCTGACCGGGTGTATATTTTTGTTCGCGCAATCGCTGATGGCCGAACATATCCCGAAGTCGGACAATTTCAGATGTCTTTACCACCTGCTCAGCTAAATGTGGAGGAATAAAGATCACGCCTCCATCTCTGCCCAACACAACATCCCCGGGTATCACCATGGCGTCACCAATTCGCGTGGGTGTATTAATTCCCACCAATGTGGTATTCAAAGCCCCATCAGGATTATTGAGATGATGTGAAGGATGATAACTCCTGAAAAATGATGTAAATGACCCAATTTCCTTTAAGCCATCAATATCTCTGATTGCGCCATTATACACGATTCCACGTCCTGTTTTAGTGAATATGGAATTACCTAGATTATCCCCAATGGTCGGTCCATCTACATGGGCCCCAAACTGGTCGACCACGTATACGTCTCCGTGAACAAGCATATCGATAGGCCAGGAATTTTGCGACTTTATCCGCCCATCCTGGTTATGGCCACGATCATCAATGACACGTTGCACATCAGGTCGGCCAGGCATGAATATGGCTGTTACGGCCCTACCTACAAGTACACTATCCGGATTGATGCACATCCAGCCATCGGCATATTGATGGTTGAAATTTGATCCTTTGAGTACTGCCCAGGCTTCTTCGAGTGTCACCAGTTTCATACGCTCCAGTATTTCATCTGGAACACGCGGACGGCCATCTTCAAATCGTTCCCCTTTCCATTCGGGAGTTAAGAAAATTAGCTCATCTTTTGAAATTTGCTGACCATGTAACTGATGCATGAATAAAGCTATACATGCGATCATTAATATTCTCTTCAAGGACATAGTTTAATGGAATAATAAATCTTAGTAGTACAATCCAGTAAGGATCTTTAAGAATAGAATCAAAACTGGTTAAACAAGATATAAATTATTTCAGACTATCCACAAACTATGTTTTAGATTTTGTGGATATAATTTTCTTCTTATGTAAATTCTTAGCTATTCTAATTGGTTGGATTTATATTTAATGAACGCCAAACTTCATCACAATGAAAAAACTGATCTTTCTGGTTATTTCCATTTTATTCTATTACTGCGTTCAAGAGCCTGAGGGAAAACCAGTCCCCGCGATACATGCTTTTGCCGATTCCATGTTCAATATCAGTGTGGATAGTGGAAAAATCGCCGGAGCATCGATATTAATCGAACATCATGGGGAAATCGTTCTTAGCAAGTCCTACGGCTTTGCTAACCTGGAGTTTGCTGTTCCCATGCCGGAGGAGGCCTCCTTCGAAATCGGCTCGGTGACAAAGCAATTCACAGCAGTGGCCATTCTAAAACTTGTGGAAGCTGGTAAATTATCCCTGGAAGATGATTTTACCAAGTACATTGACTTTGATACAAGAGGTAAAAAAATCAAGGTGGGTCAGTTGCTCAATCATACTTCGGGAATTCCAGGATATACGGAATTGCCTCACTTTTGGGAATTGTCGGTGCATACGTATGATCGCGATTCACTAGTCAGATTTGTCGAACAGGAGGATTTTTTATTTGAACCAGGTGAGCAAATGATCTATAATAATACTGCGTATTTCCTCCTTGGACTGATCATCGAAAAAGCATCCGAGAAATCCTATGAAGATTATTTGAAAGAAAACATTGTTGATCCTCTTGAAATGAAAAACACCTATTATTCCAGTAATAGCAAAGTTGTCAAGAATAAAGCTTATGGTTATCAGTTTTCCATGAACGGATTACTTCAGCGACCTTACCTGGACCATACCTGGCCCTATGCAGCCGGTTCTTTATCTAGTACTGCCAGAGATTTGTTAACCTGGCTGAAAGCGCTTCATCATGGGGAAGTTCTACATAATAATTTCTATCAGCAACTTATCACGCCGGGAACACTTAATGACGGCACTCCCTTGAGATATGCCATGGGTTTAACCCATTTCGATGAATTCGGGCATGAGGTAATTTCCCATGGAGGCGGGATCAATGGATTTCTTTCCGAAACAAGATACTATCCCCAGGATGATCTGTATATAATTTGCCTGGTGAATACTACAGGACCTATAGGTGCCGGGTATTTTACAGATAATTTGGTCTGGAAGTTATTGGAAAAGGAAAAGCTACCATCCGTACCTATAGATTTTGATCTGGAAACAATTGATGGCAAATATTCAGGCCAGGTCCGCGGTCAGAAAATAACATGGCAGGTGACTACGGATAATGATGCCATTATTATGCACTTGGAAGAAGGAGAAAGGCCTGATACAATTAAAACATACATTGGAAACAATACCTGGAGGGATGGAAATTCGATATTAAAATTTGGGAATGATGAATTAAGAATGGACCGTATTTCCGGTTACTATATTTTAAAAAAAATAACGGAAATTAATAAGTAGGAATCGTTATAACACCTGACACCCTGCGCAAAAATAGATACTGCCTCCCATATAGGCCTGTTTCTGGATCAATGATCCGCATACCGGGCACGGTTGGTTTACTGTATTCTTACACAATAACGTCTTATAACCACCCGGATAACCAAAGATATCCTGCTCAGTATCACGACCACCTTTTTCAGCCATATCAGTCAACGTAGATTTTACAGCGCCATAAAGTTCCTTTCGATCTTTGTCCTCAAGCGTGGATACCTTTTTCTTCGGATGTATTTTGGCATTGAACAGAATATCCTGCAACACACCATTCCCTAAACCGGGAATGCGTTGTTCCGTTGCCAACAACCCTTTTATTGATAGTTTCAGTGTATTACCATCTATTAACTGGTCAAAATATGGATAATCAAATTTATCCGTTAAGGGTGAAGGTTTTTCCCTGGCAGCGCGATAATAATCATTGTCATAAGCGCCATCAGGGAATGCCACCAGTCCACCATACATTTGAATAGATGCTACAAGCATGCTATTATCGGTGAATTCAAGGAGCAATTGATGCTTCTCGGGTATAGATTCTCCCTCCAGATAATACCGTAATCGAATCCCTTCGCTAAAAAGAATAGTAGCAACTTCAATTTTAATTTGAATAT
>Ga0209536_100008584_pt1 | contig 15302 bp, 15 predicted proteins | sample DeeMarSeWOR28_12_FD_187461 | JGI IMG/M metagenome (GOLD analysis project Ga0209536, IMG submission 187461) | Marine sediment microbial communities from White Oak River estuary, North Carolina - WOR-2-8_12 (SPAdes) (version 2) | ecosystem: Environmental > Aquatic > Marine > Intertidal zone >...
CCCCCGCCGTATCCTGCAAATAACCTGACGAGTAATCCGGTGAAGAGGATGGCCGCTGCACCGGTAATGGCCACCATCACATGTCTCGCTTCATACGGATTTTCTTCCTGATGAAACAGCCTGATGAGGAGGTAGGTGAAGAAATCAAATGATTGTCCGTAGAAGTTCAGTTTATACCGGGGATCATCCAGGGCCGCAGGATCATCTTCCGTGAAGTACCGGTATACCTTGATGGCATGCTGGTAGTGTTTCTCATCATCTCCCGATAGGCCGGCATCCAGGCTCAGTATGGGCAGCATGATAAAGATGAGCAGGGTGGTCAGCAAAAATGCCACCCTGAACAGGGGATGCTCCTTGCTAAAAAAGAGGGACCTGAGGGATGGATCTTTCCATTCCCTGAACGGCATGATGGTGTTCCAGGACAATTGAAATTGAACTCTCTTCAGCAAAGGAAGCCTGTCTGAGCCATCACGGCGTACCGAAATATCCTGGTGCAGCACCACCTCCTCTGATACAAATCCAAGCTTTTTCAGCACCATACCGGCCAATCCCGGTTCTGGAAAAACTTCTTTACCCAATGCAGTCACCATATAGCGCAGGGCTTCAGACGGGAGGATCAATCCGGCCCTGCCCTCACTCATTTTTCCCCTGAAGGTGATCTCATGGTATTTCCTCTCCCTGGAATCATCTGCCAGCTCCAGCCTGAAAAACTCATTTGGATTGATGTGACTCTCCAGGATACCGGGTTTGAGAATGACTGCGTGGCTACCCGCCATCGATTCCATCAGTTCCAGGCTGGAGGGGTGCCGCAGATCGAGGCACTTCACCAACTTGTGATCGCCGCAGGGCCGGGGGTTTCCATGGTGCAGGCAAAGGATGACGGCTCGCGATACATGCTCACTCTTTATTTTATCTGCAAACTCCTGCAGGTACTCGGGAGAGACTGGCTGGTCCCCAGCACATGGAAATATAAACTGGATGGTGTGCTTTGATTTCAGCTCCTGCTGCTTTCTTTTGTTGCCTCTTGTGTGGGAAGTGCGTTTCGCCATGGCTGAAGGATGATCTCCGTGCGAAAATACAAATATTCAGACAATCTCATGGCAAAAAAATAACCAACCGGTATGCGGTTGGTTACGTTCAATTTCAGCTTCGGACTAATGATTATGCCTTGTGCCGTGGTTCATCAGAGACGGATAATTTCTTACGCCCTTTCTTTCTTCTGCCTGCCAGGATGGAGCGGCCGCTTGCAGAGGACATCCTCTCCCTGAACCCGTGCTTGTTCTTTCTTTTCCTGTTGGATGGCTGAAATGTACGCTTCATAACAATGGTGTTTTGAGCGTGCAAAATTAGTTATTTTTTTAGAAAAACAATCATTTTCGAAGAAAAAAAGGGTTCGCTAAACCAGGTGGAGATGGGATATATTTCAACCCTTCCTTTGAACGGCCGAAGTTCCTCTTCCAGGTCGCCACCCTTGAGTGAAATCAGGCCGTTGGGCATTCCTGAACTGTGACCGGGCCGGATCAGTGGCTCTGTCCAGCGGTGCAGTTGCGACATGTGGGTGACGGCCCTGGTTACGACAAAATCGACCCTGATCTCCAGGCTCTCCATCCTGCCCCTTACCACCTCCACATTTTTCAATGCAAGCGACGCTGCCAGTTCCCGTACAAGCCGGATCTTCTTATCGATTGAATCTACCAGCGTGAATTGGGATTCGGGGAAAAAAATGGCCAGGGGAATCCCCGGGAATCCGCCGCCCGTTCCGGCATCCATGACCGAACTTCCCGGTGCAAAAGAGAATTTCCTGGCGATGGAGAGGGAATGAAGTACATGTTTCTCCTCCAGTGAACCGATGTCTTTTCTGGAGATCACATTGACCTGCTGGTTCAAAGGGGGAAGGAGGGTCATCAATTTCTGAAACCGTTCCCGCCGGGCCTGATCGAGATCTGGAAAATATTTCTGGATCAGGAGCATGCGTTACGGCTTCTCCTGGGATCGGTTGAGTATATTGAGCAACAGCTCCCTGGCCCTGAACAGCTGAGCCTTGACCGTTCCGATGGGAATATCAAGTTCTTCGGCAATTTCATCGTATGAATACTCTTTGAAATACCTGAGTTCCACCAGCTTCCTGTAACGCGGTTTCAACCTGGATACCACCTTCCGCATATGTTTAATCTTCTGCTTGTTGATCATATATGCCTCAGGATCCATGGAATCGGACTGGATGAGGGAAGAGGGGGCGAGTGATTCCTCCCCGTCCACCGTCTGGTCCAGTGAGACGTGACTGGCCCGTTTTTTCCTGATGAAATCGATGCAGTTGTTGGTGGCAATTTTGAACAGCCAGGTGGAGAAGGCGAAATTGGGTGTATACTGATCGATATTCTTAAACGCTTTTCCAAATGCTTCAATGGTCAGGTCCTCTGCGTCAATGGGACTGTTCACCATTTTTAACAGCATGAAGTAGATGGCGTCCCGGTACCTTCCCAACAGCTCACCATAAGCCAGCTGATCCCCTTTCTTGGCTTTATGGACCAGTTCGATATCCTGTTGAGCTTTGAGGGAAAGGTTGGAATTCAATTCCATGATTGATACTTGGTTACAAATACGCCACTAAACCAGATGATCCCCAACACCAGCAGTAGTATCGGATCAAGCAGCAGCGAAGGTAACAATAAATATTTTTCGTCCAAACTACGCATACCCATTTTAAAAATGATGAGCCTGGAGATCAGCCATAGCCCGAAAAATCCCAGGACCACATACCTCCAGGGAGAGGTGATACAGAGGAGCGCCAGGGTGATGTAGAGCATCATCCTGGTGATATGCTCAGCGGCCAGCCTCCACTTGGTTCCCCTGGTGTATTTGTTTCCAGCGGAAAGGTGTCTCTTTTTCTGATGGATCCATTTCCGGAAGGTAATTTCGGGTTTGGAAACCGTATGGGCCTCTTTCTGCATCACCCATGAGGTATTTGCCGGGGTGGCATGCTGGTTGACAAAAAGGTCATCATCCCCTGAAGCAAGATGGTAGTGATTTGCAAATCCTTTGTTCTTAAAAAACAGCTCTTTCTTATAGGCCAGGTTTCTGCCAACGCCCATATAGGGTCTTCCTGATATGGCACGTGAGAAATACTGAATGGCGGTAAGGACGGTTTCATACCTGATAAGCGCATTAAGCAGACCTCTCCTGCGTTCATATCCCCCGTATCCCAGTACAATCTCTTTCTTTCCCGAAAGATGGGAAGACATCAGCTGAAGCCACTGATCTGTAACGGGGTAGCAATCAGCGTCGGTCATGATCAATCGGTCGTGGCTGGCCGCCTTGATTCCGATGGTCACGGCCAGTTTCTTTCCGTGCCTGAATTTTTCATTCAGCGGGATCGATGTATACCGGAGATGTTTGTAGCGCACTTTCAGTTCGGCCAGCAGGTCTTCAGTTCCATCCGTGGATCCGTCGTTCACCACCACCACTTCGAATTCAGGATAATCCTGTTCCAGGACCTTCGGCAGGAAATTTTTCAGGTTCTCCTCCTCATTCTTGGCACAAATAATGACGGACACCGGCGCACTGCTCTTCTTTTTTACTGTGGGCTTATAGGTTGCAATTCGCCGGTAGATCAGAAATATGGTTCCAAGCTGTACGAAAAGAGCGGCCATGAAAAACCCGATCAGGATCCATTCCGTGATCGTTGTCTGGCTTATCATTTCCACCCACCTCATCGCGCAAATTTAACCGGACCGGGGAGAAAAGAAAAAGTTGGTTTTCAACAATTCCTTATCTTTGGCCCAATCCAATCACCTATGGAGTTTGAAATACAGTTCCAGGATTCTGCAAGTGCGGCCAGGGCTGGAATACTCAGAACAGATCACTCCGAAATAAGAACCCCGGTATTCATGCCAGTGGGAACTGCCGGCACTGTGAAAGGTGTTCATAAAAGGGAACTTGAGCAGGATCTGGATGCGGCCATCATTCTGGGGAACACCTATCACCTTTACCTGCGTCCGGGACTGGAGATCCTGAAGCAGGCCGGGGGGTTGCACCGGTTTATGAACTGGGACCGGTCCATTCTGACTGACAGTGGGGGGTACCAGGTTTTTTCCCTGGCGGCCAACAGAAAGCTGAAAGAGGAAGGTGCATGGTTCAGTTCACACATCGATGGTTCAAAACATATCTTCACTCCGGAAAACATCGTAGACTACCAGCGCATCATCGGCGCCGATATCATCATGGCATTCGACGAATGCACTCCCTGGCCCTGTGAATTTGGGTATGCGAAGAACTCCATGGAACTCACCCATCGATGGTTGAACCGGGGACTGGAGCGGTTCGGATCTACTGAACCCCTCTACGGTACGCACCAGGACTTTTTTCCCATTGTACAGGGCAGTGTATTCCACGATCTGAGACAGGCATCCGCAGCATTTGTTGCTGAAAAAGGGGCGGCCGGAAATGCCATAGGCGGACTTTCAGTAGGGGAACCCGCAGAAGAGATGTATGCGATGCTGGATATTGTGAACAGTGTGCTGCCTCAGGATCGGCCCCGGTACCTGATGGGGGTCGGAACACCGGTGAATATACTTGAATCCATCTCCCTGGGCGTGGATATGTTTGACTGTGTGATGCCAACCCGGAACGGACGCAACGGTATGCTGTTCACCAGTGAGGGGATCATCAATATCAAGAACCGAAAATGGATAAATGATTATTCTCCGATCGATAACAATGGACATAGTTTTGTAGATTCGCAATATTCCAGGGCCTATCTCCGTCATTTAATCGTCTCCGGAGAGATGCTCGGTGCGCAGATAGCAAGCATACATAACCTCGAGTTTTACCTGTGGTTGGTCAGGAAAGCATTTGAAGAAATCAGAAGCGGAACATTCACTGCATGGAAGGAAAAGATCATACCGGCTTTAGAAACAAGATTGTAAGATTTCTGGGGCTTAAAATGCTGGACATGTATGTGATCAGGAAATTCCTGAGCTCCTTTCTCCTGGCCATCATTCTGATCCTGGCCATTGTGGTCATATTTGATCTCTCCGAAAAGATCGATGATTTCCTGGAAAGCGGCGTGAGTCTCAGGTTAATTCTATTTGATTATTACCTCAATTTCATCCCCTATTTTGCGGTGCTTTTCAGCTCCCTGTTTGCATTTATTGCGGTCATCTACTTCACCTCCAGAATGGCATACAATACGGAGATCATTGCCATCCTGAACAGCGGAATGAGCTTCCGCAGGTTCCTGGTTCCCTATATCATTTCGGCCTCGGTGATCGCCGGACTCTCCTTTTACCTGAGCGACCAGGTCATACCAGACGCAAACAAGGTGAAACTCGATTTCGAGGAGCAGTATGTCAAAAGGAGGCCTGTGAGGTTCAAAACCACCAACTTCCACAGGCAGATAGAACCCGGGATCTATGTCTACCTCCAGAATTACAGCAATGTATCAAAGGTGGGATATCAGTTTACCATTGAGAAATTCGAGGACGGACAGCTGGTATCAAAATTTTTTGCAGATCAGATCAGGTGGGATACCACCGTCAATAAATGGCAGGCCAGGCGGTATTATATCCGGACCATCGATGGACTGAGCGAAACCCTGGAAGAAGGAAGGGTGATCGACACGGCGATTGCACTTCATCCGGACGATTTCAGCATGCGGTTGAACATTGTCGAGACGATGAGCCTGAAAGAACTGGATGAATTCATCAATAAACAGCTGATGCAGGGTGAGACCAATGTGGTTGCCTACCAGATTGAACGGCACAACCGGATCGCATTTCCATTTACCACATTTATCCTGACCCTGATCGGGGTGGCGGTTTCGTCAAGGAAACTTCGGGGTGGGATCGGTCTCCAGATTGCCATCGGAGTGGTGATCAGTTTTATTTATATCCTGTTTATTCAGTTTTCGAAACAGTTTGCCATCGGCGGGTTGCTGCCGGTCATGCTGGCAGTCTGGCTGCCCAATATCTTTTTTCTGTTTGTTGCGCTGTTTCTGATGCGGTTCGCTCCCCGGTAGGAGGGTATTTTGAAGCAGTTTCGTAAACAGCGCTGTTTTTTGTAAGATTGTAACCTAACTAAATTTATTGTACATGGCCTCTACAGAAAAGGTTCAGGAATTAATCAAGCGCAGAGAAGAAGTCCTGCGGGGAGGTGGCGAACAGGCTATCCAGAAGCAGGTTGCCATGGGGAAAATGACAGCCAGGGAGCGCATTGTGAAACTGCTCGATGAAGGATCCTTCAATGAATACGATCTTTTCGTGGAGCATGAGGCAAGGGATTTCGGGATGGATCAGAAGAAGCTGCATGGCGACGGGGTGATCACAGGCACCGGGACCCTTGGCGGAAGACCCGTTTGTATTTTTGCCCAGGACTTCACAGTGGCGGGGGGATCCCTGGGATCCATGCATGCCAGGAAGATCACCAAGATCATGGATCACTCGCTGAAGATGAGGATGCCGTTGATCGGAATCAACGATTCCGGTGGTGCACGCATCCAGGAAGGGGTTAATTCCCTTGCCGGGTATGGGGAAATCTTCTTCAGGAATACCCTCGCTTCGGGGGTGATCCCCCAGTTGTCCGTCATTCTTGGACCGTGTGCAGGGGGAGCGGTTTATTCACCTGCCCTGACCGATTTCGTATTTGTGGTTGACAGCATATCGAAGATGTTCATCACAGGTCCTGAAGTGATTAAAACAGTTCTGGGGGAGGATATTTCCATGGAAGAGCTCGGGGGTGCCCGGGTGCATAGCGAGACCACCGGGAACGCCCATTTTTTTGCCGAAACCGAAGATGAATGTTTCGAACAGATCAAATCGCTGCTGAGCTATCTGCCGTGGTCCAATACCGACGTGCCCGATAGGAAGGAGGTGAAAGAACCGCTGGAGGAGTATGACATAACCAGGATCATACCTCCGGAGAAAAGGCAGCCTTACGATGTGAGAAATATCATCCGGGCGGTGACCGACGGATCCGATTTCCTGGAGATCCAGGAAAGCTGGGCGGCCAATCTGGTGATCGGATTCGGTACCATGAACGGACGTACGGTGGGCTTTGTGGCCAATCAGCCGATGGTACTTGCCGGGGTGCTGGACGTGGACTCCTCCGACAAAGCTGCCAGGTTCATCCGGTACTGCGATGCATTTAATATTCCCATTGTTACGTTCGTGGACCTGCCGGGGTACCTGCCCGGGGTCGATCAGGAGCACGCAGGTGTGATCAGGCACGGCGCTAAGGTGCTCTATGCCTACAGTGAGGCCACCGTACCCAAACTGACGGTGATATTGAGGAAGGCCTACGGAGGCGGTTACATAGCCATGAATTCTAGGCACCTGAGGGCCGATTTTGTATTTGCCTGGCCCGATGCCGAAGTGGCGGTCATGGGACCCGAGGGAGCGGCAAATATCATATTCAGAAAAGAGATAGCAGCCGCCGGAAATCCAGAGGAGGTTCGAAAGCAGAAAGTTCAGGAGTACATCGAAAAATTTGCCAATCCTTATGTGGCAGCGGCCAAAGGATTCATCGATTCTGTGATTGAGCCAGCAGAAACAAGGAGATCTCTTCTGCATGCCCTGGAGGTTTCCGGTCAGAAAAGCGTGGGGATGCCTGCGAAGAAACATGGAATACCACCTTTTTAATGCAAGGAGATGAGTAAAGAGAAACAACCTCAGAAACCTGGCGCAAAACCCGCTGATCCACTTGAAGAACTCATCATCGGAGGAGCGGTTTACCGGACTCGGATTACCAGGAAACACAAAAACCGGACCACCTGGAAGAGGCCGGATACTCGGAAAGTGGAATCGGTCATACCGGGGACCATCCAGCGCATACTGGTAGAGGAGGGACAGGAGGTTTCGTCGGGGGATCCGCTGGTTATCCTCGAGGCCATGAAAATGAGGAACGAGGTCCGGTCTCCGGTGGCCGGAAAGATAGAGAAAATCTATGTGAAGGAGGGTGAGCAGGTACCCAAAGCCCGGGTACTCGTGAAGCTCGTTTAGCTTCCGGAACCTGTTATAATTTTCCCTTCCAGACCGCATACTGCCTGAGCTGGTCAGGCAGATCCGGTTTCTCCTGAAAAAGGCCGTAAAGTGCAGAACCGCTTCCGCTGAGGGAGGCGTACAAGGCACCTTTCCGGTAGATGGCACTTTTCAGGTCTCCCAGCACCGCGTGCTGACTGAATACAGAATCTTCAAAATCATTGGTAACGACTTCTTTCCATTTGTGGATGGAGAGATGCTGCAGTTCACGAAGATCGATCCGCATGGGAGCCGGACGGGTTCCCGCATATGCTTCTGCAGTTGAAATGTGGATCCCCGTATGGAAGATCACAAGGTATAACCCTTTCAGTGAAAGTTCCAGGGGCGTCAGGATTTCACCCCTTCCTTCAGCAAGCATGGCTGTATCGTAAAGAAAAAAAGGACAATCACTGCCGATGGAAGAGGCCATCCGGTAGAGGACGGCATCGGGCATCGGGTCTCCCATGATCCTGTTAATGGCCAGAAGTGTATGTGTGGCATTGGATGATCCTCCGCCCAGACCGGCACCCACAGGGATCTGCTTGTGGAGGTGTATTTCAAGGGGAGGCAGGCTGACCTCCTCCCGAAAGGTCTCCCAGGCACTGATGCAAAGGTTTTTTTTGTCGGCAGATTCAAGTTCAATTCCCGTCTGGGAGAATGTCAGACCCTCCCTGTCATCACCTGACTTTCTGATTTCCATGATATCACACAGGCCGGCATGATGCATGATGGTCTGGATATCGTGGAATCCGTCACTGCGGAGGCTGAGTATCTGAAGACCCAGATTAATCTTGGCAGGCGAAAAGAGAATCATTACATCTAAAGATATGCTATTTTTCAACATTTGTTAATGATAACTTTGAAACACGTGTGTAAAATTCCGGAGAGAGAGCATCCATTCGCAGGTTGCGTATGTGTACCTTTATCAACCCAAAAAAGACCCTATGGCAAAGCAGACAGGCACCTCCATTAAGAAGAATCCCGCCATTGCACTGGATTACGGGAAAATTCCTCCCCAGGCACTGGAACTGGAGGAAGCAGTACTGGGAGCGATCATGCTTGAAAAGGATGCCATCCTCTCAGTCCTCGACATCCTCGAACCCGGCAGTTTCTACAAAGAGGCGCACCAGGTGATTTATGAGGTGGCACAATCCCTATCTCAGCAGGAGAAACCGATCGACCTGCTCACCGTAACGGAGGAGTTAAGAAAAATTGAAAAACTGGAAGCGGTGGGAGGTGCATCCTTTATTGCGCAGCTTACATCCCGGGTGGGATCTGCCGCACATCTGGAGTATCATGCACGGATTGTGGCCCAGAAATATATTCAGCGCGAGCTCATCAGTGTATCTTCCGATATCCAGGAAAAGGCCTTCGACGAGGGAACAGATGTAGATGACCTGCTTGATTATTCAGAAAGGGAACTGCTCGATATTGCCGAAGGGCATATCAAGAAAGAGACGGTCAAACTCAATCACCTTCTCAAAACAGCCATCGAACAGATTGAGGAAGCGGGCAAACGAAAGGACAGCCTGAGCGGTACCCCTTCCGGATTCACAAAACTTGACAGACTGACATCCGGCTGGCAAAATTCCGACCTGATTATTCTGGCGGCCCGCCCGTCCATGGGTAAAACTGCCTTTGTGCTTTCCATGGCCAGGAATATGGCAGTGGACCACAACCGCCCTGTCGCTTTCTTCTCCCTGGAGATGTCCTCCATACAACTGGTGAATCGGCTGATCATCGGGGAGACACACCTTCCGTCGGACAAAATCCGCACCGGCAGGCTCGAAAACTATGAGTGGGAACAGCTGGAATATAAAATAAAGGATCTGGAACAGGCCCCCATCTACGTGGATGATACCCCTGCCATATCTATTTTTGAATTCCGGGCCAAGTGCAGGCGGTTAAAACAGAAGTATGACATCCAGGCTGTGGTGATAGATTACCTTCAGCTGATGACCGGTGCCAAAGATGCGGGAAGCAGGGAACAGGAGGTGAGTAACATCTCCCGGTCGCTCAAAAGCGTTGCTAAAGAATTGGATATTCCGGTGATAGCGCTGAGTCAGTTGAACAGAAGTGTGGAGATGCGATCTGGCAACAAGCGCCCCCAACTTTCAGACCTGCGTGAATCGGGAGCTATTGAACAGGATGCGGACCTGGTCATCTTCATTCACCGGCCTGAATACTATGGAATCGATGTGGACGAGGAGGGAAATTCGCTGAAAGGCATTGCAGAGATGATCGTGGCGAAGCACAGGAACGGACCCACAGGGGATATTCAGCTTAAATTTATCAGGGAGTATGCCAAATTTGTAGATCTGGACGACACACTGGCAATGGTAGAGGACGATGAGGCGGGTTTCATCGTCGGATCACGGATGAATCACGAAAGCGACGCCATGCCCGGGTCCGGCAGTGACCTGGATATGAATCGCAATTTCGACGATTCTCCCCCATTCTGATGTGCGGTTCAGCACTCTGCATCGGATACGGGGACGGAAGTAGCATTCACCTCGTTGTAAAAGGGAGTCAGCATCCAGGACTCCAGGGCAACCGGTTCCACGTCCGCAACATGTTCGAATGGAACGGCCATCCATGCTTCGACTGCAGTTTCATCTTCCGGGAAACCAATCTGGATAGGTGTTTTCATCCACTGCTCCACAATGGTCTCCGACTCCTGTAAGGGGACCTCAAAAGGGGCGGTCATCCAACTTTCCAGGTACTGTTCATCTTCGTTATCTGTGGCTCCTAGAGAGATTGAGAAAATACCCACTGCTGCCAGCAGTATAGAGATCCTGACTGACCATTTCAATGCTACGGAATCTTCATTAATCATATATTTCATGACTTTATGTTTAAATATAAAAGTGAAAGATTAAACAAAAATCTTTGAAAAAGGTTTATAAAATAAATGTTAAAGCAAAAAAAACCGCCCATAAAGGCGGTTTGAAATGCGGTGTGTTGAAACCAGGCCGGTGTCACCTTCCTGTCAGGTACAGGAGTCTGCCATCCAACCTTCCGTTTCCAATTCCTCCTCTATTTCAAAGGGGGCGAGCATCCACTCTTCAATAAGCAGTGGTTCTTCCGATAACTCTTTTTCAAAAGGTTCACCCATCCAGCCTTCCACAAGGACCACCTCTTCAAACAGTGACTCTTCGAATGATCTGGACATCCAGACTTCCAATGGAGGCCCATACTCATTAAGTTCATTGTCAAAAGCTTCCGACATCCAGGGTTCAGGTTCAAGCACCTCTTCCGCTACCTCATTTTCAAACGGCAGGGACATCCAGCTCTCAACAAAAGGTTCTGTTTCATAGATCACTTCAGCCCTGGTGAAGTGGAAAGTCATGACTGCCTCGGGGAGCTCTAAATAGGTTTGCTGGTCCCTTGGGGAGAACCAGTTGAGGAAATGATCAGCCAGCATATCCATACCGGAATGCCTGGAGTTGTAATCTGCATTTACAAAGATAACTTCCTGGTTTATGCTGGGGAATATTCGTTCTTTGAATGTGCTTTTCTGTCCGGCGGCTGCAGTCGCCAGGGCGATCAGCACAATACCTGTTGTTAATCTAAAATTCTTCATGACACCTGTGTTTTTATCCTGATACCCAGTCTTCCCTTGTCATAATTTGTGCCAAAGGATATAAGGAACATAATATCAAGTATATATGCAACAATTTAACAAATGTAAAAACTCCTTAAATTTGAACGAAACCGTAACAACTGTGTTCGATTGCGAACGTATGTTAATTCTGAGAAACACTTTTTTAACACGAGCACACAAATTATCGGTTTTACATGCATCTTTTTGTTTCCATGCTTGTCCTTTAGATTGAATCACATCAAATTGGTTTAATTAAAAAGCAACGATCATGAAACTATTTACCATAACAGGACTCTTCATTATCCTGGCAACCATTACAGGCTGTGATTATTTCGGGCCGTGCATAGACGGATCAGGTCCCGTAGTAACGGAAGAGAGAGAGATCAAAGGTTTTTCCGGTGTAAATAATACCGGATCGTTTGATGTGTTTATTCAGCCTGCGGAGGAGTTCCATGTGGAGGTTCGGGCTCAGGAGAACCTGTTGCCGGTCATTGAAACTTATGTATCGGGGTATACACTCTTAATCAGGACAAAAGACAATAAATGCTTCCGGTCCAATTCCCCTGTGGAGGTTCACATCACCATGCCCGAACTTGAAGTGTTGACGCTGACCGGTTCGGGTAAGATATTCGCTGAGTCGGCACACACCTCCGTGTTCGAATGCACCAACTCGGGTTCGGGACAACTCATGATCGATACGGTGCATGCACACGATTTCATTGCGGGGAATTCAGGATCCGGCCTGGTCAGGGTCGTGGAAGTGGCAGCCACTGATGTGGGATTCTATCAGTCCGGATCGGGCACCATCGATGGCGGTGTGATCCTTGGTGCCACTTCGGTGAAGATCAGGCACAGTTCTTCCGGCCATGTAAAATCCATTCTGTACGGGGGGAGCACGGTGGATGCCGTTCTCAGCGGCTCCGGACGGATAGACCTGGTGGGGAACGCTGTCATGGCCAGTTATACGCTCAACTCATCCGGAAGAATAGATGCCCTGGAATTAATGGTTGAGGATGTGGAGGCCTCCAACACAGGTTCAGGAAATATCTGGGTGTATGCCACCGAATTCCTGGATGTGGTGATCACCGGTTCCGGAGATGTCATATACCGTGGCAACCCCACCCTGAACTCCAACATCACCGGTTCAGGAAGGTTGAGGCGGTATTAGGATCGTTTACCTGCACCTTCCACCACCAGAACGATTTCCCCTTTAAGTGGTTGATGGGTGAAATGCCCTGCCAGTTCGGCCAGGGTCCCCCGAATGGTTTCTTCATGCAACTTGGAAAGTTCCCTGCTGACAGATGCACGGCGCTCCTTTCCAAGGTGAAGGGCCAGCTGTTCGAGCGTCTTTATAAGCCTGTGCGGGGACTCATACAGCACGATGGTTCTTTTTTCCAGAGCCAGTTCCGTCAGCCTGGTCAACCTTCCCTTCTTCTGAGGGAGAAATCCCTCAAAAACAAACCTGTCACAGGGAATACCTGAGCTCACCAGCGCTGGAACAAATGCCGTGGGACCCGGCAGCGCCTCTACGCCGATCCCTGCTTCGATGCAACCCCTTACCAGCAGAAAGCCGGGATCAGATATTCCCGGTGTCCCCGCATCCGATATGAGGGCCACGGTGGTACCTTCCTTTAACTTTTGGATCACCGTTTCAAGTGTCCGGTGTTCATTGAATTTGTGGTGGGAATTCAGCGGTTTCTGAATTTCCAGGTGCCTGAGCAGGTATCCCGATTTCCTGGTGTCTTCAGCAAGGATGAGATCTACCTGCCTGAGTACCTCAATGGCTCTCAGGGTGACGTCGCCCAGGTTTCCAATGGGAGTAGGTACAAGGTAGAGTCTGGACATGCTATACGGTAGTGAACCTTCTTTTGATCAATCCTTCCAGGATTTCGATCCCTTCGTGTTCTCCTGATTCCGGAAACCTATTTTTCAGCACCTCATTCGCTTTTTGAAAATTACCTGCTTCGTCCAGCTGTTCCAGCAGCTCCCTGAATCCATTGGCATCCCCTTTAAAAAGTTCCCGGATGATCATGAACCTGTCATTGATGCCGATGTTTCGGTGAATACTGTCAATGGGCTGACCCATAAGCCTTTTATCATCTTCTCCTTTTCGCTGGCCGGCCAGGTTTTCATTGATGCTCGATTCTGCCGCAAATTTCTCTGCAAGGATCCCTTGTTCCTTCGAATTTCCGGAGGCAGGTTCCGCTGCGGGAACAGCTTCATCTGCACCTGTTTCCTGCGCTGATTCCCTCGTTTCAACCGAACCGGAGGCAGGTACCTCGGGTTCTGCAGCCTCAGATTCTGCCAACGTATCAGGTACAGGGGAAACATTCTTTGTCTGCTGCTCCTGCATATCCTCTTCCTGCTTTTTTTCAACCTCCGGTAGATCAGATATCATTTCACGCAACCTGTCTGTCTTGATCATTGTAAGTACTTCATATACATTCCTCAGTTTTGACAGGGCTAGATCGAGTTCAATGCTTGAGTTGGGTCCAGAATTTTGGAGGTTGCCGACCAATTTTTCTATATCTTGTATATCTTTGGTCAGGATTTCCAGGGTATGTCTTAATTCCATGATTTATCTGCACTTTAGGTGATGAGATCCGTACAAAATTAACGATTATCTTCAGAATTTCTTGTGCAATGTTTCTTGAAAACACATTAGATAAAACCAAGAAGCAGGGATGGATCGAGGTCATCACCGGATCGATGTTTTCAGGAAAGACCGAGGAGCTGATCAGGCGGCTGAGAAGGGCAAGGATTGCCAGGCAGAAGGTAGAAATCTTCAAACCAAGGATCGAAGTACGCTATTCCGAAGCGCATGTGGTTTCCCATGATGAGAACTCCATCCAAAGCACCCCGGTAGATTCCGCCGCAAATATCGTGCTGCTGGCCAGCGGTGTCGAGGTGGTTGGAATTGACGAAGCACAGTTTTTTGATAACGGCCTTGTAGGAGTTTGTAATCAGCTTGCCAACAGCGGAATAAGGGTTATCGTAGCGGGTTTGGATATGGATTTCAGGGGTGTCCCGTTCGGACCCATGCCCAAACTGCTTTCCATTGCTGAATATGTCACCAAGGTGCACGCCATTTGCGTCAGGTGCGGAAACCTGGCGCAGTTCACGCATCGCATCTCGGAAGATGATAAACTGATCTTACTGGGAGAAACAGATATCTATGAACCGCTGTGCCGGGGGTGTTACGGCAAAACGAAATCAGGGATTTAGGAGATATGGCATTTGAGGTCACATTGCAGGAGATTGCTGAAAGGGTGGGTGGTGAACTTGTAGGAAAGGGTTCATGGACCATTTCCGAACTGGCTGTGGACAGCCGGACACTGGTTCCTGCTCCCCAGGTGTTATTCATTGCCCTGGTGGGGGAGCAGCACGACGGGCATGATTACCTCACGGAGCTTTATGAACTGGGAGTAAAATCATTTCTGGTGTCCAGGCTCCCGGCCTCTCCGTTGCCGGCAGATGCCGGTCTCTGCCTGGTCAGGGATACCCTGCTGGGATTGCAGGAACTTGCGTTGATGCGGAGGGAAGCATTTCAGGGAAAGATGGTGGCCATCACCGGCAGCAACGGGAAGACCATCGTAAAAGAGTGGATCTTTCAACTGCTGGGAGAGCAGCTGCAGGTCCACCGCAGCCCCAAGAGTTACAACAGCCAGGTTGGGGTTCCGCTGTCG
>Ga0209536_100008585_pt1 | contig 15301 bp, 8 predicted proteins | sample DeeMarSeWOR28_12_FD_187461 | JGI IMG/M metagenome (GOLD analysis project Ga0209536, IMG submission 187461) | Marine sediment microbial communities from White Oak River estuary, North Carolina - WOR-2-8_12 (SPAdes) (version 2) | ecosystem: Environmental > Aquatic > Marine > Intertidal zone >...
AGGACTCGAGGTCGTCCTCCGGCGGGGCGCAGCCCGGGGGCTCGGAGGCCTCTCCGTCCAGCGGCGAGTCCGCCGGGTCGGAGTCGTCGTCCGCGGGAGGCGAGGCCGGGGAGTCGGAGTCGTCGTCCGCGGGAGGCGAGGCCGGGGGCTCGGAATCCACCTCCGCGGGAGGGGAGCCCGGAGGGTCGGATTCCAGCTCGACCGGGGGACGGCCGGCGGGGTCGACGTCGTCCGCGCAGGGCGAGGCGGCCGGGGCGGATGGACGCCAGGGGCAGACGACGGAGGGGGCGGCCGGCGCGGCAGGCTCGGCGTCGGGATCCCAGCCCGGGACGGACGCCGCCACGGGAGGCTCCCCCGGTGGCTCCGGAGGCAGCTCGGAAGATGTCTGGGGCTCTCCGGCGGGGAGCTCCGCGCGCAGCGGCGAGCTCGAGGCCAAGATCCAGGAGGTGATGGGGAACGTCGATGGGATCCTGGAAGAGGCCCGAGCGGATGGAGGACGGGGCGCGGACGGCACCGCCGGGAGCTTCCCCACTCCGGGAGGCCTGCCCGGAGGCGGTGGCGGCTCGGCGGGCGAGGGCGGCTCGGGCGGCCAGGGGAGTGACGGCTCGCAGGGCTCCGGAGCGGGGGGATCTACCGCGGGCGGGGCCTCGGGGACCGGAGGCGGTTCGGTCGGGGGCTCCGGGGATCGCGACTCGGAGAGTGGGTATCCTGACCCGGGAGCCGGAGGTGATGGGAGTGCAACGACGACACAGCAGCCGTCCGGCTCGGGGCCCGGCCCCGGTGGAGATCCCGACATCTTCCGGCGCCAGATCTGCGAGGCCGCCCGGGCGGAGTCGGACCCGGAGCTTCGCGAGGCCCTGGAAGCGGAGTGCCGGAAGTACGGCGGAAGCCTGAAGTAGGGCCTGGCCCGATGCACGTCCGTCGCAAGCCGAGCCTCCCGGCCGTTCTACTCTCGGCCCTCCTCGTCCCGACCCTCCTGCTGTCGGGTGCGTGCGCGACCTTTGGCACCCGCGATGCGAAGCAGGGACTGGTCGTGGAGGCGCCGGACGGGCTGCCCGATGCGTCACGGCTGAACGTCGGCATCCGGGTCTTCGAACGCGGCCTGCCCGAGAGCGGGGAAGAGGTCCCGGAGCGCGTCTATCCCGGCATCCGAAGTGCCGAGTCCTACTACTTCCCCTGCCTGCTGCGCATCACGCTCCAGCGCTCGAAGCAGTGGGGCGACGTGTTCATCGTGCCGCGCGAATCGGGCGCGATCGAGCTGACCCTCCGGGCCGAGATCCTCGAGTCCGATGGAGATCGCTTCGTCCTCGACGTTCAGGCGATGGACGCCCGGCGATTCGTCTGGCTGGAGAAGCGCTATCGGCTCGAGACCAGCGAGCTCGACTACTACGAGGGCATCAAGGAGGATCCCTACCAGCGGATGTTCAACACGATCGCCAACGATCTCGCCGAGGCGCGGGATCGCCTCGCACCGGAGGATCTCCGCGCGGTCCAGCACGTGGCGGCGCTTCGCTTCGCGGAGGAGTTCGCACCCGAGGCCTTCAGCGGATACGTCGAGCCGGACGAGGACGGGCTGCTGCGGCCCGTGAGGCTTCCCGCCCACGGAGATCCGATGTACGACCGGGTGATGCAGGCGCGCGCCAGCGAGTCCATGTTCCTGGACACTCTGGACGGTCACTACGAGGGCCTCTGTGGCCGCATGACCCAGTCCTATCTGAACTGGCGTGCGCACGCGAGGGAGGAGGCGATCATGTATCGCCAGGCGCGACAGAAGAAGATCGCGTCCTACGTCGCGATTCCCATTCTGCTCGCGGCCATCGTCACCGGCGGGATCGCCAGCGCCGGAACGGCAGGCGCCGCCGAGGCCATCGGGATCCTTGGCGGCATTGCGATCGCAAAGCTCTACTCCAAGGCCCAGGAGTTCGGTGCGGAGGCCGACCTGCACCGGGGTGCGCTCGAGGAGCTCGATGACTCCTTCGAGGCCGAGGTGGAGCCACTGGTCGTGGAGACCGAGGGATCCACGCATCGCATCACGGGATCCGTCGAGGAGCAGTACGAGGAGTGGCGTCGTCTCCTGAAGGCCCTGTACGAGGCGGAGGCCGGTGTCCTCACCGACCTCGACACCCGCATCGAATACCCCGATGCGGACGCCGAAGACGCCTCCGGAGAATCGCCCCGAACCGACGCGGCCAGCGACGCGCCGATCTCCTCGCTCGGGTCTCCGCCCTACGACTCGCTCGGAGAGGGGCCCGAGCCCGGAGGGGAGGCGGCTCGATGAGGGCGGACCTCGCAGAAGGCGAGGTGCTGCTCGGCCGCTTCACGCTGATCCGCGCCCTCGATGCGGAGGGTGCGAGCCATGTCTGGGTCGCCGAGGACGCGGAACTCGTGGAACGCGTCGTGCTCCGGATCCTCGATCCCGCCCTGGCCGCGGACCGGGGACACCAGGAGCGCATGCGCGCCGCCTGCCGACGGGCACGCCGGCTCAGGCACCCCCACATCGTTCCGGTGTTCGACTTCCACCGGGACGACGGCATCTGCTTCGTCTCCCGCGGCTACGTCGAAGGGGGGAACCTGGCGGCGCTACGTGATCGGCCGGTCAGAGAGATCTTCGCGACCCTGGCGCCGGTCCTCGACGCGCTCGAGTACGCGCACGCGGAAGGCGTTGCGCACGGAGGCCTCCGGGCTTCGAAGATCCTGGTCGATCGTGCGGGCAGTGCGCGCCTCGCGGACTTCTCGATCGCCGGCGCCCTGCACGACTCCGTGCATCCGGTGGCGGGCTCGACCGAGGAGCTGGCGCGCTGGAAGGCGGAGGACCTCGCCGACTTCGCCGCACTCTGGCTCGAGGTGAGCGGGGAGCAGCTGCCGTCCTCGTCCGCGCGACCGGGCGACGTGGCGGCGCTGAGACGCGCCCTGGCGGAGGCGGCCTCGGTCCCGGCTGCGTCACCGGCTCCGTCGGTTGGGCCGGCGAGAGGCGAGCAGCCGGAGGCTCCCCATGCGCTCACCATTCCCATTCGGCTGGGCGCGGCGTCCGGGGCAGAGGCGCCCCGCGCCGAAGGTCGCGCGTGGGCGTGGCCCGTCTTCGTCGCCCTGCTCGGGGTGGCCGTGGGCGTCCTGTTCTGGCTCCCTCGCTGGGTCGAGTCCGAGTCTCGGGACGAGGAGGTCGCCATGGTCGAGGGGGCGACACCAGCTCCGCCTCCCGCTGCCATCGGAGACAGGGGCCCGGGTGACGAGCTCGAGGCGCAGCGCCTGCTCGGAGAGGCCCTCGGCCGTCGCGACGATCTGATCGCACGGGGCGCGGAGACCTGGGGAGGGGAGGGGATGCGCGAGGCGCAGGCGCGCATCACAGCCGGTGAGACGGCCCAGCTGGAGTCGCGGCCCGCCGAGGCGGAGGCGCACTATCGGCAGGCGCTGGAGGCGTTCGCGGCAGTGGAGGCTGCGGCCGAGGAGCGATTCGCGCAGGCGCTCGCCGACGCCGTGGCGGCGCTCGAGGCCGAGGACGCGTCGGCGGCGATCCTCGACTACGAGATCGCCCTTGGGATCGTGCCGGACGATCCCACCGCGACGCTCGGGCTCGAGCGTGCCCGCGCGCTCGAGGGCGCCCAGTCGCTCCTGAAGGCCGGCGCGCGCCACGAGGAAGACGGCGAGCTCGAGCAGGCCCAGGCGTCCTATGCCGAGGCCATGGCCGTGGCGCCAGACTGGGAGCCGGCCCGTGCGGCCCACGAGAGCGTGACGTCGAAGCTCGCCGACTCCGAGTACGAGCGTCGGATCGCCAAGGCGGTGACGGCGCTCGCCCGAAACGATCTGGGTACGGCCCGAAGGCAGGTCGACGCGGCGCTGGCGCTTCGGCCCGGGGCCTCCAACGCTCTCGATCTCAGCCGGCGCGTCGCCCAGAAGCAGCTGGCGGTCGCAATCGCGCAGGGGCGTCGGCGAGCGCAGGACTTCGAGGCGAAGGAGGAGTGGCGGGCCGCGTCCGAGCAGTACCGGAAGGTGCTGGAGCTCGACAAGGATCTCACCTTTGCGCGAGAAGGCTTCGATCGCTGTGACCGGCTCGCGTCGATCTCGGAGCGGTTCGACGAGTGGATCGCCCGGCCGGCGCTGCTCTTCGACGACGCGACGCGCGCCGAGGCCGGCGAGCTGCTCGAGCTGGCGCGCCGGACCGAGGACCCGGGCCCGCGCCTGCGGAGCCGGATCGACGACGTGGCGTCGCTGCTGAGTGCCGCCTCGATGCCGGTGTCCGTGACGTTCGAGTCGGACGGGCTGACGGAGGTCAAGGTCCAGAGGGTGGGCGCGCTGGGTGCGTTCGAGCGCCGGGAGGTGCCCCTGAAGCCTGGCACCTACGTGATCCTGGGAATCCGCAGGGGCTTCCGGGACGTCCGACACACCGTGACCGTGGTGCCCGGCGAGACCCCCCCAACCATCGTGGTCCGCTGCGTGGAGGCGATTTGAACGGGCCGACGCCCGACGACGACGAGCCGATCACGCCGATCGCGTATCAGCCCATGGCGGAGCGCGCTCCGGCGCCAGTGCGTCGTGGGATCCGTCCGCGCGTCGCCGTCCTGTGGGCGGGCACGGCCGCGCTGGCCGTGCTGCTCTGGTTCAGCCTGACGGCCGTCTCGGTCCGGATCGCGATCGACCCGCTGCCCGACGACGTCGATCTGCCATGGACGCTGTTGAAGTTCGAGCTCGCCGATCGACTCCTGCTGAGGCCGGGTGAGCACCGGGTCACCGCCGAGCGGGAGGGCTACCTCCCGCTGGAGGCGACGGTCGAAGTCGGGCACGAGTCCGATCAGGTGTTCTCGTTCACGCTGGTCAAGCGGCCGGGGATCCTCCACCTCGCGGTCTCTCCGGCGGAAGCAGCGGTGGTGCGCATCGACGGAGGGGAGCCCCGTGTCCACCCCCTGCCGCCCCAGGAGCTGACGCCGGGAACGCATCGTTTGTGGATCCATGCCCCCCGCTACGTCGCCTACGAGGGAGAGATCGAGATCGAGGGAGGCGGCGTCGAGCAGACCCTCGAGGTCGCGCTCACGCCCGGGTGGTCCGAGGTCTCGGTGCGATCCGCACCCAGCGGCGCGCTGATCCGGGTGGGCGAAGAGGAGCTGGGCCGGGCTCCGGGCACCTTCGAGGTGCTGGCGGGCGAACACACGATCGAGGCCGAGCTTCCGGGCTACAAGAAGTGGCGAGGAAGGGTGGTCGTCGCGGCCGATCAGCCGATGACGTTGCCGGAGATCGCCCTGGAGGAGGCGGACGGCAGGCTGCTGCTGCGCAGCGACCCCTCGAACGCCCAGGTGAGCGTCGGGGACTCGGTCGCCGGACACACGCCCCTCGAGCTCGACGTGGTCTCGGGCGAGATGCACGTGCTCACCCTCTTCAAGCCCGGCTACGAGCTGGCGACGCGCGAGGTGCGGATCGGCTCGGGAGAGGAGCTGGCGCTCGACGTGCCCCTGGTGCCGCGCTTCGGCAGCGTCGAGCTCGTGGGCCCGCCTCCCGGTGCGGAGGTGCGTGTGGGGGGAAGGGTACTCGAGCACGGCGAGGGCCCCATGCGTCTGCTCGCGGTCCCGCAACGGATCGAGGTCAGCAAGCCCGGCTACGCGACGCGGACGGTCCAGGTCACGCCTCGCCCGGGCTTTCCGAAGGTGGTGGAGATCCGCCTGGAGACGCTGGCCGAGCGGGAGGAGAGCAGTGTCCGGCCGGAGATCCGTTCGGGTCGGGGCCAGACCCTGGTGCTCGTGGGGCCGGGCCGCTTCGAGATGGGCTCGAAGCGCGGTGAGCCGGGTCGGCGACCGAACGAGAGGCTGCGGGCGGTGGAGCTGACGCGACCGTTCTACCTCGGCGTGGCGGAGATCTCGAACCGCGAGTTCCGTCAGTTCCGCCCGGAGCATCGTTCGCAGCCCTACGCGGGCAAGGATCTCGACGCGGACGAGCTGCCGGTCACCTCCGTGAGCTGGGAGGACGCGGCGCGCTTCTGCAACTGGCTCAGCGCGCGGGACGGGCTGTCTCCCGCCTACGTCGAACGCGATGGGCGGCTGGCACCGCGGCAGCCGATGAGCCTCGGCTACCGGCTGCCCACGGAGGCGGAGTGGGCGTGGGCCGCCCGCTTCGCCGGGGATAGCGGTGGCCTGCGCTATCCGTGGGGGAACGAGCTCCCGCCTCCGCCCGGCTCGGGGAACTACGCCGATGACTCCGCCTCGACGATCCTGGACAACGCGATGTCCTCCTACGACGATGGCTTCCCCGTCGCGGCTCCCGTCGGCGGCGGGAACCGAAACGCCGTCGGAATCCTCGACCTCGGCGGAAACGTGGCGGAGTGGGTCCAGGACTTCTACACCATCCATCCGGGGGGCACGTCGGGGGCTCCCGAAGTGGACCCGATGGGACCCGCGAGAGGGGCGCACCACGTGATCCGCGGCTCGAGCTGGATGCACTGGAGCGAACGACAGCTCCGCTTCGCATACCGGGACTACGGCAGCGGGGGCCGGCCCGACGTCGGCTTCAGGATTGCGCGCTATGCGAGGTGACGAGCGCTGCGGCAGCCGGTCCGTCGGAGGCCCGGCGCTCCTGCTCGGGCTCCTGCTCCTGCTCTCCGGGCCCGCCGGGAGCGCCGAGTCGGGCGATCCGGACGCCGCCTCGCCGAGCGCCAGCGCTCCCTCCGAGAGCTCCGCGCAGCCTCGCAAGGACGACGAGCGCCCTCGCGAGCAGCCTCGCCCCGGCTCGGCGAGCGTCCGGAGGAAGAAGGCCTTCGAGCCGTCCGAGGAGATTCCCGCGGACGTCCCCTCCGACTTCCCCACGGACATCTAGAACATGCGCAAGCTGCCCGACGAGTTCCTGTATCAGGTCTTCTCGCTGGTGATCGCGATCATCGTGGTCCACTCGGTCTACGTCACACTGGTGCGGCCCCAGGCGAACGCCGTCCTCGAAGCCCAGGCGGTTCGCGTCGCCGAGGATGCGAGCTACGTCCCCGATCGATCCTGGTACGTCGTGATCCGCGACTTCGAGCAGGAGACGTGCTTCGTGCTCATGCTCTGGGGAATGGCGATCCTCGGCTACAAGGCCGTCGCGGTGCATCGGGAGCGCAGCCTCCTCGGCGAGGAGCTGGTTCCGCTGGCGGAGGGCATGAAGATCCTCCCCGAAGACGCACGTCAGTTCGCGCGTCAGATCCAGGCGCTGCCCGAGAACGTGCGCAGGGCGCTGCCCCCTCGCTGCCTGCTGGTGGCGCTCCACCGCTTCACCGCCACCGAGAACGTCAACGACGCCTCGAACCTGGTCCAGACCGTCTGCCAGAACGAGGCGGAGCGACTCGAGTCGGAGCTCTCGATGATCCGCTACATCGTCTGGGCAATTCCCTCGATCGGGTTCATCGGCACCGTGCGCGGGATCGGGGATGCCCTCGGCCTCGCCTATCAGGCGGTGGAGGGAGACATCACGGGGGTGACCCAGAGCCTGGGCGTCGCGTTCAACTCGACCTTCGTCGCGCTCCTGCTCAGCCTGGTCCTGATGTTCCTCGTGCACCAGTTCCAGCTCGCCCAGGAGCGCTTCGTGCTCGACACCCAGGCCTACTGCGACGAGCGTCTCGTGCGGCACCTCGCCGTGCGCGCTGGAGCCTGAGGGCTTGGCGACCCTCGTCCTCGAGCTGAACGACGCCGAGATCCGCGCGGCGCTCGGCGACGAGGTCGTGGCCGTCGAGCCCGGCTATGCACTGCTCGACGGGGAGACCCTCGTGACGGGGATCGAGGCGGTGCGCGCCGTGCGCCTCAAGCCGCGGCAGGTCTTCGACCGCTTCTGGGCGGATCTGAACCAGGCGCCGCTTCCGCGACCCCATCCGCGGGCCGGCTCACTCGCCGACCTGGCCTTCGCCCAGCTCTCTTCGCTCTGGAGTCGTTTCGGGGCGGGCGTCGACGAGGTCGTGTTCGTGGTGCCGGGCTCCTACCGACGGGACCAGCTCGGTCTGCTGCTCGGTATGGCCGAGGCCTGCGGGATCCCGGCGCGCGGGCTCGTCGACGCGGCGGTTGCGAGCTCGCAGCGCCGCTACCCGGGGCGCACCCTCGCGCACATCGATGCGGGGCTGCACGGTGTGGTCGTGACCCTGCTCGGACAGGATGACGGGGTTTCGCGCCAGACGGTCGAGTCGACCGCGACCGTGGGGCTCTCGGCGCTGCGCGAGCGCTGGCTCGCCGCCATCGCCGATACCTTCGTGATCCAGACGCGCTTCGACCCTCTCCACGACGCCGAGGCGGAACAGGCGCTGTTCGACCATCTCCCGGCCAGTCTCGAGGCCCTTCGCCAGCGGGACGCGACCCGGATCGAGGTCGAGATCCGCGGCGTGCGCCTCGGGGCGGAGCTCAAGCGCTCGGACCTGGCGGCGGCAGCAGACGACCTCTACGCATCCCTCGTCGCGCTGCTGCGTCTCGTGCATCCGGCCGACTCGCCGCTCGTACTCCAGGTCAGCCACCGACTGGCCCACCTCCCCGGCCTGCTGGAGAAGCTGGCCGAGAGCTCGGATCTGGAGACTGTCCTGGTGTCGCCGGAGGCTGCGTGCGAGGGCGCCCTGTCGCGCCTCGACGAGATCCGAACCCGCGACGGACGCGAGTTCGTCCGTCGTCTGTCCTGGACGACGGGGGCGCAGGCCGGAGAGCATGGCGCGCAGGCGAAGTAATCCGTTCTCGCTCTCCTTCCTCGACTGCATGTGCTGCGGCTTCGGCTCGGTGATCCTGATGTTCATGATCATCAGCCATCGCATCACCACCCACGCGGCCGAGATCACCCAGGTTCGCGACGTAGAGGTCCTCCGGCTGGCCGCGCGGGTGGACATGCAGCGTGACCTGCTCTCGGAGCGCGAGCAGCACCTCGACGAGGTCGCGCGGAGCCTCGCCGATAGCGACGAGCAGCTCCGATCGCAGCAGGAGCGGCTCCGCGAGGCGGCGGCGGAGCTGGCCCGAGCGCGCGCGGAGTCGCGCCGACGGGCGGAGGCGGTCCGGAAGACGCAGGCGAAGCGGCAGAGCGAGCCCCCGCCAACGCCGCATGTCCGCGAGGTCCTCAACCGGGGGAATCGCCAGTACCTCACCGGGCTCCGCATGGGTGGGAAGCACGCCCTGATCATGGTGGACAAGTCGGCGAGCATGCTCGACCGGACCATCGTGAACGTCCTGATCCGGCGGAACATGACCGAGGCGCAGCGTCGCAAGGCGCCGAAGTGGATGCAGGTCGTATCGACCGTCGACTGGCTCACCGCGAACCTGAACCCCGAGGGCTGGTTCCAGATCTACACCTTCGACGAGGAGGCGCGTCCGGTCCTCGAGGGCACGCGGGCGGAGTGGATCGCGGTGGGCGATGGGCGAAGGCTCGACGAGGCGATGGCTCGCCTCGAGCGGGTCGTTCCGGAGGGCGGTACGAGCCTCTCGGCGGCCTTTGCCGCCATCGGGGCGATGCAGCCCAGGCCCGACGAGGTCTATCTCCTTGTCGATGGCCTGCCGACGGTCGGGAGCCAGCCAGGTCGAAGCCGTACGGTCAGTGGCAAGCAGCGCATCGCCCTCTTCGAGCGCGCGGTCCGGAACCTGCCCGGAAACGTCCCCGTGAACGTGATCCTCTACGCCTTCGAGGGCGACCCCGACGCCGCCAGCGCCTACTGGGAGCTCAGCATCCTGAGCGGTGGATCCTTCATGAGCCCTTCGGAGCACTGGCCGTGATCGGGAGACGTCGGCGCGAGAGCGAGGCGGCGGGCCTCTCCTTCCTGGACTGCATCTGCTGCGGCTTCGGGGCGATCATCCTGCTGCTCGTCATCGTCAAGATCCGCCAGCCCGTGGTCCTCGAGGAGCGCGGTGCGGAGCTGCTGTCCACGGCGGCCCACCTCGAGGCGGTGCTCGAGGACCTGCTCGAGCAGACCCGCCGCGCCGAGGAGGAGCTGTCGGCGACCGAGGCGGCGCTGGCGGAGCGGAGCCCCGAGCTGGCGGCGGCCCGAGCGGAGTGGGCGCAGACGGAGAGCGAGCTCGCGGAGATGGAGCTCACCGCCGGATTCCTGGCGCGGATGAAGCGACTCTACGAGCGCGCGAGGGAGTCGACTCCGAAGCGGAGCCCGCCGTCGTCGTTGGTCGGGGGCATCCCCGCCGACAGCGAGTACATCATCTTCGTCATCGATACGTCGGGCAGCATGCTCCAGTACAACTGGAGCCGTATGATCCGGAAGATCGACGAGATCCTCGACGTCTACCCGCAGGTCAAGGGGATCCAGGTCTTCAACGACATGGGTCGCTACATGTTCTCCGGCTACCGGGGGAAGTGGATTCCGGACACGAAGAGCGGCCGCGACGTGATCCGGCGATTCCTGCGGAGCTGGCGGGCGTTCAGCAACAGCAGCCCCGTCGAGGGGATCACCACCGCCATCCAGACCTACGCCTCCCGGTACGACGACATCAGCATCTACGTCCTGGGAGACGAATTCACCGGCGAATCGATCCAGGCCGTGGTCGACGAGGTAGACCGGCTGAATCGCGACCGGTCCGTGCGGATCCACGCGGTGGGATTCTCCGTCCTCGAGGTGAACGGCAGCCTGCCTCCGACCATCCGTCGCTTCTCGACCCTCATGCGTGTTCTCTGCCAGCGCAACGGCGGCACCTTCGTGGCTCTGCAGCCGCGCTGAGCCTCAGATCGAGCCTGCCAGGTTCAGGAAGAAGCCGTGGTGGTCGTAGTCGAGATCCGTCAGGTCGTCGGAGAAGTCCGTGAAGTTGTAGCCGACGCCCACCTTGAAGTGCTCTCCCAGATAGCGGTAGAGGGTGAGAAGCGTGCCGGTCCGGCGCTCGTCCAGGTCCGGCAGATGGAGCATGCGTCCTTCGACGGAGGCCTCCCAGTGCTTCAGGAACCGGTAGTCGTTGCGCAGGATGTAGAGGTGGGCGTCGTTGTCGAAGAAGTCCGTGTCTTCCCGGTCGAGGCTGACCTGGCTGCGCCGGTAGGCGTACTTGCCCCCGACCGCCCAGTACCGGGTCAGGTCGTAGGTCACGTCCAGCGAGGCGATGTGGCTCTTCTGGACGTAGTCGGCGCTCGAGGCCGTCTTCACGACCTGCTCGGCGGCAGGGAAGTCGTAGAAATAGGTGTACTTGGCGAGCGCGTTCAGACGGTCGTGGGCGACGGGGCGGTAGGCGTAGCCGAGGACGGCCTCGGTGTAGTCGCCGTTGTACTTGTCCCCGAGTGAGCTGTCGCTGAAGGAGTGGTTGAACTTGCCCAGCAGGCGCCAGTCCGGTGTCAGCTGCAGCCGCATGGAGTTCCGGAACAGCCATGTCGTACGATCCGAGTCGCTCCCGTCGAGCTGCTCCGTCTCGTCGTAGCGGTACTCGATGCCGCTCGCGACCTGAAGCCGGTCGAAGGCGTATCCGACCCGCCCGCCGCCGGCGTGGCGCTTCGTCTCGGCGTTCGTCTGCCGGTCGATCAGCGTGCCGGTCTCCCAGTTGGCCCCCAGGTTCCAGCGCTCCGCGGGTGCCAGACTCACTCCGATCGATCGCGTGAGGCCGTTGGCGGTGTCCGTGTGCTGGAAGCGGTTCTCGAGATAGACGCTGCTGCTGTCGGAGAGGCGGCTCCTGGCCCCCGTGATCAGGTTTCCGCGCCGAGCGTGGACACCGTCGTAGGCCTGCTCGTTGTCGAGGGCGTAGTTCATGTAGAGCTGGGTCTCTTCCGTCTGCTGGAAGCGCGTGCCGAGCTTCGCGGCCGGCCCGAGATCGCCGTGGGAGACCTCGCCGTCGAGCAGGAGACGCTCGTTCAGGCGGTAGGCGCCGCCGATCCCGCCCCGATTGTTGGCCTCCCGGTCGCCCGACTTCGCCAGCGTGGCCTGGGCGAAGACGTAGCTGCGCCAGCGACCGCCCGGGTCGAGGGTGGCCTGGACCACCGCGTCGGTGCGATTCCCCTCCTCCTGCGTGTCCGGCGGGTCGGTGGAGTCGTCCCGCCTGTCCTCGTTGCGGACGCCCGCGGCCAGGTTCCAGTCCGCGGTCACCTGGTAGGCAACGTCCACCTCCCCGCTGGTGGTCTCGAGCCCGTCATCCTGGACGGAGCGGTCGGCCTTGGCCCGGACTTCGACCGCGTCCGTCACGGGGACCTCGAGGGTTCCGCCGTACTGATCGGTGTCGGTCGGTGCGCCCAGCCCCGGTGCCGAGTAGCCGGCCCCGATCCGGCGCCCGTAGAGGCTGATCCGGCCCCGGCCGCCCGCGAGGAAGTCCGCGACGCCGACGCTGAGGTCCACCTGGTAGGCCTCCGCCTGGTCGTCCACGCGGGTCGGATCGGTGCCCACGAAGCTGAAGCCGCCGTCGTTCGAGAGCAGCGAGCTGGAGACCAGCCCCTCGGTCCGCCCGGCCTGGAGCTTCAGCCACGAGTCGCTCGAGTGGCGGAAGGTGAAGTCGCCGGCGTAGAGATCCGAGTCGTCCTCCTCGTTGCGATTGGCCGTCAGGCCCAGCTTGACCTTGTCGGTGAGCCAGAACGAGCCCTGGCCACCCGTCAGCCACGAGTCGAGTTCGTCGAGGCCCGGTGTGAACTCGTACTGCGCGACGAGCCAGGCCTCGTTGCCGGAGAGGCCCTGGCTGCGCACGAGCAGCTGGTCGCCCACCGTCGCCGCGATCGGCTCCGAGAGCAGCACGCGTCCCTGGAGGTAGTCGATGTCGTAGTCGAGGGTCGGACGCAGCGGGACCACGCTGGTCACGATGCCCGTGTCCTTGTCGCGCACCTCGATCCGCAGGCGATCGGATCCCTGGAGCAGGTCCTGGTGCTTCAGCCAGTAGAGCGAGCCTCCGGTGCCCCGGAACTCCTCCCGGCTCGGAAGGGTGCCCGGCTCCGCGGCGAAGCCGTCCAGCACCAGGCGACGCTCGCCGAAGCTCGTGGTGGAGTCGGACTGATAGTGCGCGTTGGCGCCGTAGAGGCCTCGGTCGACCTGGCCCAGCTCGTTGTCCAGATAGCCCACGTCGAAGTTTCCCCAGAGCAGGTGGCTGTCGCGCTGACTCAGCCTGGCGAAGAACTTCCCCGAAGTCGCCGCAGCCTCTTCGACGGTGCCGTCGTCGCCGAAGGTGGGATAGTGATAGTCGGGATCGATGCGTCGGAAGAGAGCTTCGGGCGACTTGTCGACGAAGTCTTTGAAGAGGTCCTCGATCGGTTCCTCGCGGGTGTCGGCGCTGGCGGTGAGCCTCCAGTCCTCACCGAACTCGCCCGTGACGAAGAAGGCGATCCTGCCGTCTGCGTGGGAGTCGGGGTCGTAGCGAGCGTCGTTGCCCTCCAGCGCGTCCATGTGTCCGCTGCTTCGGCTCTCCGACAGGGTGAGGTCGGCGATGCCGACGTAGAACCACTCGCTTCGGTCGAAGGCGAGGTCGCGCAGGAAGAGCTCGCCGTTTCCCTCCGGATCGAGGACTGCGACCTCGACCGTGTGCATGCCGAGCGGAAGGATCGCCTCTGCGACGAAGCGCCCGTCGTCGCTCAGGGGAATCGCTTCGCCGGCGACGAAGACCGTGTGCCCTGGCGGGATGCCCTCGCCGTGGACGCGAACGCTCCCGGTGCGTCCCAGGTCGATGTTGCGGGTGGCGAGATCGCTCTCTCCATAGCCGCCGAGCAGGCCCGCTTCCGTCGCCTGCCCGCCTCCGTCGCCGCCGGCCTCCTCGGAGCCCGCCTCGGGAACGGTCGAGCGCGCGCTCGCTGCCGAGCCTTCCGCGGGGACCATCCAGAGTGATTGGGGAGCCGTCTCGTCGAAGCGCCCATCCTCGTCGTAGGCGCGGAGCACGAACACGAGGTTCCGCACCGGCGAGGTCAGCCGCTGCGGATCGGGGCGCCACTCGCCAAGGCCGTCGGGACCGATCGCCACGACGGCCAGCGGATCCGACCGAAGGGACCTGGCCCGGTCGAAGATGCGCACCTCGGAGCGCGAGACGAAGTGGGAGTAGTTGCTGTAGGCACGGAAGCGAACCGGTGCGAGGCTCGCATCCTCGCCGGGAGCCACGGGGACGGCCGGCTGTGAGGTCACGCTCAGCCTGCGTTCGGACTGGAGCCCGTCGAAGCGGAACTGGATGTCCGCGCGGTCGAGTGCCGTGTCCGTGCAGCGCTGGATGTCGGCCGAGCTGCGGGCCGGATCGTCGATCGGCTCCCCGTCCACGGTGATACGCATCAGGTTGAGCTCGAGCGGATCCTTCGGCCGGATCTCCCGGGTGATGGGTGTGACGTCGACCCCGTCGAGGTCGTCGGGCCAGGCGAGCTCGTCGTAGACGACCTGGACGACTACGTAGGACCCCTGCTCCTGGGTGAAGCCCCCGTTCACCACGTCGCTGGCGTGGACGTAGCCGCGTCCTTCGTGCTCGGCCTGCGAGGGCCCGAGGCCGAGCTCGTCACGCAGCGTCTCCATCACACGGCGTGCGCGCGCAGTGGAGAGCCCCACGTCGTCTCCGTAGACCGCGGCGGTGCGCCGCTCGAGGCGCTGGTTGCCCGTGTAGCCCACGAAGCGCAGTCGGACGTTGGTCTCGTGCGCCACGTCGTCCATGGCCCGGCTCAGGATCTTCGCGTAGCCCGGCGGGATCACGGCCTCGCCGTCCACGAGCGGGATCGGATCGATCGAGCCCCAGGGCGGGTCGTAGACCCGTGCCACCACCTCGGCGTCGGCCGCGTCCGGACAGGGCTGGGGCTCGTCGGGCAGTGCCCGGAGCGGATCGTCGTGCCAGAACTCGACCTCGATCCGGCGGTTCAGGGCGCGCCCGCGCCCGCTCTGGTTCGAGGTGACGGGAACCGCCGCGCCGCGACCGTCGCTGGCGATGGCCCCGCTCGGCAGGTCCAGGGCCTCGCGGACCGCCAGCGCGACCCGATGGGCCCGGGCCTTCGAGAGCGCGAGATGGGTGCCGTAGATGCGCTCTTCGCGGCCCGCGAGCGGTGCGTCGTCGGTATGGCCGATGAACTTCACCGTGACGTTCTGCTCGTCCGAGAGGTTGCGCAGCGCCTCATCGACCTGCTCGATGAAGTCCGCGGGGACGCCCACGACGTCGGTGTCGACGTGGAGGGGCGGAATCAGGTTCCGGACCCGCGCGCGTCGCGAGTGTCCCTCGCGGTAGCGGAGCTTGCAGACGGTCTCCGTGCGACAGATCTTGACCCGCTTGATGTCCGCCGGAATCACCACCTCCTCGAGGCTGGGCCTCACGCCGATCTCGTCGTACCAGACCTCCACCTCGACCCGCCGGTTCAGCGCGCGCCCCTCCTCGCTGGCATTCGAGGCGATCGGCTGGCGGTCGCCTGCCCACTCGAAGGAGATTGCCTCCGGCGGGAGCAAGAGCGCCGACTGGAGGAACTCGGCCACCTCGCCGGATCG
>Ga0209536_100008586_pt1 | contig 15301 bp, 13 predicted proteins | sample DeeMarSeWOR28_12_FD_187461 | JGI IMG/M metagenome (GOLD analysis project Ga0209536, IMG submission 187461) | Marine sediment microbial communities from White Oak River estuary, North Carolina - WOR-2-8_12 (SPAdes) (version 2) | ecosystem: Environmental > Aquatic > Marine > Intertidal zone >...
GTCATCAGCACGGCGATGTCCTTGGTCTTGTCCATGACGACCATGATGAGCGTGCTGATGATATTGAAGGCGGCGACCATCACGATCAGGACGAGAATGATGAACATGACCACCTTTTCCAGCTTCAGTGCCGAAAAAAGGTTCCGATTGCTCTGCATCCAGTCCTTGGCCCAGTAGGGGTAGCCGAGCTCGACCCGGATGCGGGACGCGATCTGTCCCGCCTGGTAGATGTCGCCGACCTTGACCTCGACCCCCGTGGCACGCCCCTCCATTCCCATCATCCTCCCCGCCTCTTTCAGGGACACGTAGGCGAAGGAGGAGTCGTACTCGTACATTCCCGATTCGGAAAATCCCGCGACGCGGAATGTCGCGACTCCCGGGAACGCTCCCATCGGGGTGATGTTCCCCCCGGGAACCAGGATCTCCACGATGTCCCCCGGAGACACGCCCAGGTTGGCGGCAAGCTCCTTCCCGAGGATCACACCGTGCAGGCCGTTCGTCGTCTTCCGATCGAGATCCTCGATCTTTCCCTTCCGGATTTCCTGCGGAAGCCGCGTCACCTTTCCGATCGTGGCGACATCCACACCGCGCAGGATCGCCCCCGTCGATGCGGTTCCCGAGGAGATCATCACCTGGGAGAAGATATAGGGGCTGGCCGCGGTTACGCCGTCCATCGTCCCGACCCGCTGTGCGAGTGCAAAGGGGTCGGAGATGCTCCCCTCGAGGTTGGTCACGTGAATGTGGGCGGTGGCACCGAGAATCCTGTCCTTGAGCTCCTTCTCGAACCCGTTCATCACGGCAAGGACGATGATGAGCGCCATCACGCCGACTGCCACGCCGGCAATCGAGATCGCCGTGATGATGGAGATGAACGTCTGTTTCCGCTTGGCCAGGAGGTATTTCAGGCCGATGAAATATTCGACCGGAAGGGCCACCCTGCGCTACCCTTCTTTCCGAAGCTGCGGGAAGAGGATCACGTCCCGGATGGAAGGGGAGTCGGTGAAAATCATCACCAGGCGGTCTATCCCGATCCCCTCGCCCGCCGCCGGAGGCATGCCATATTCGAGCGCGCGGAGGAAATCTTCGTCCATCGCGTGCGCCTCTTCGTCCCCCCTCTCGCGGGCCTTTCGCTGCTCCTCGAACCGTCGTCTCTGCTCCAGGGGGTCGGTAAGCTCCGAAAACGCGTTGGCGATCTCCCTCCCCCCAACGATCAGCTCGAACCGGTCCACGACGTGGGGGCGGGAATCGTTCGCCCGGGAAAGAGGCGACACTTCGATGGGATATTCCGTGACGAAGACCGGCCCCCCGATCTTCGGTTCGGCGACTTCCTCGTAGATGGAGACCAGGAGAGCGCCCGCCGTTGCGTCCTCTTTCACGGGAAGCCCCAGCCCAAGGGCCATTTCCCTGAGGAACCCCGGGTCGGCCAGCCGCTCCTCCGGGGCGTTTCCGTATCGCGCGACAGCTCCCGCAACCGTTACCCTCTCCCAGGGGGGGGCGAAATCGACCGTCTGCCCTTGAACGTTCACAGCGGTTTTTCCGAAGAGGGAAAGGGCGAGGGAGGAGAGCATCTCCTCGGTGAGGCTCATGAAATCCTCGTAGGTCGCATAGGCCTGGTAGAATTCGAGCATCGTGAACTCGGGGTTGTGCTGGGTGGAGATCCCCTCGTTCCGGAAGTTCCGGTTGATTTCGAAGACCCGCTCGATCCCCCCCACGAGAAGGCGCTTGAGATACAGCTCGGGGGCGATCCGGAGGAACAGGTCCATGTCCAGTGCGTTGTGGTGCGTGATGAACGGCCGGGCGGCGGCCCCCCCCGCCACCGGCTGCATCATCGGGGTCTCCACCTCGAGGAAATCCCTCGACGCCAGGAAGTTCCGGAGAAAGGAGATGATCTGGCTGCGCCTCCGGAAGACCTCCCGCACCCCGTCGTTGACGATCAGGTCCACATACCTCTGCCGGTAGCGGGTCTCCACGTCGGAGAGCCCGTGCCATTTTTCGGGAAGGGGCCGGAGAGACTTGGTGAGAACGCGGAAGCGCTCCGCCTGGACGGTCAACTCTCCCGTCCGGGTGATGAAGAGGGGTCCTTCCACCCAGACGATGTCCCCGACGTCCGTCGCCTCCCGAAACCGGAGATACTCCTCCTCGGTGATCTTGTCCTGTTTCAGGTAGGCCTGCAGCCTCCCGGTCCGGTCTGCGATCACCAGGAACGCCGCTTTCCCGAAGTGCCGGGCTGCCACGACCCGGCCGGCGATGTCCACCCGGATCCTTTCTCTTTCCAGGTCCTTGGCCTCTTTCCCCTCCGCGATTCGCTTCGCGTCAGCCGTCGTCCACCCTACCCGCTGGTCGTTCGGGTACGGGTTGCCGCCGCGATGCCGGACCTCGTCCGCTTTCCGCATCCGTTCCCTGACGAGGTCGTTCCATTCTTCCGTCAAAAGGGGCCCTCCGTTGTTGATCGCCGATTCCCGGGAAGCTGCCTCCCCGCCCGGCGCACTGTCGCGCGTTTCCCGGCTACGCGGAGCGCTGCTCGCCTTCCGCGCCCGCAGAAAGAAGATATTTGCGAATGAATGCGATCAGTTCGCCGTCCAGCACGGCGTCCACGTTTCCCGTCTCGTGCCCTGTGCGGTGGTCCTTCACCATGCGGTAAGGGGCAAGGACATAGGACCGGATCTGCGACCCCCAGGCAATCTCCTTTTTCGTCTTGTGCGCCTCCGCTACCTTTGCTGCCCGCTGGCGCATTTCCAGTTCGTACAGCTTCGACCGGAGGATCTTCATCGCCGTGGCACGGTTCTTGTGTTGGGACCGCTCCTGCTGGCACAGCACCGTGACCCCGGAGGGTTCGTGGGTGATCCGGACCGCCGACTCGACCTTGTTGACGTGCTGCCCGCCGGCTCCGCTGGACCGGAGCGTGTCGATTTTCAGGTCGGAGTCGTTGATCTGGATCTGAACGTTGTCGTCGATCTCGGGCGATACGAACACCGACGCGAACGACGTGTGCCGCCTCTTGTTCGCATCGAAGGGGGAGATCCTCACGAGGCGGTGCACACCGCTTTCCGCTTTCCAATACCCGTACGGGTGGTCCCCCGACACAAGAAATGTGGCGCTTTTGATCCCGGCCTCTTCCCCTTCCTGCCGCTCCACCACCTCGACGCCGAACCCGCTCCTGTCGGCAAACCGGGTGTACATCCTGAGGAGCATCTCCGCCCAGTCCTGCGACTCGGTCCCTCCGGCCCCGGCATGGATCGTTACGATGGCGTTCCGCTCGTCGCTTTCCCCGCCGAGCATCCGCTCCACCTCCATATCGTCGAGACGCGCCGACAGGGAATCGGCGTGCTGCTCGATCTCGGTGGCGAGGGCAGGATCCTCCTTCTCGTCGTAGAGCTCGAGGTAGGCGTGGAGGTCCTCGAGGGATTTCGCGATGTCCGCCCACTTCGCGAGAATCGTCTCGAGAGCCTTGCGCTCCTTCAACAGGGATTCCGCCTTTTCGGGGGAATCCCACAAACCTTCCTTTGCGGTAGCCTCCTCGAGTTCGGCCAGGCGGGCTTTTTTCCGTTCTACCTCAAAGGTAGCCCCGAAGATCGTCGAAGCGCGATTCAAGCAATCCGGATTTTTCTGCCAGGACTCCTACTGCCATCGGTTCCTCTCCCGGGGATCATCAGGATTAAAAAAGTAATTATAGTACAAAAAATCGCGAATATATCACCCGTTTTCGCATATACCGTCTCCCCTCCCCGAGGGTGGATCTCGCCCACGAGGATCCCCTTTCGAAAGAGCCCCAGTGTCGCCACCAACTCTCCCCTCTCGTCGATGATCGCACTGATCCCAGCGTTCGCAGCCCGCACCATCGGTCTCCGGAACTCCACGGACCTCATTCTCGCCATGGCGAGGTGCTGGCGGGGCGCAACCGTGTCCCCGAACCAGGCGTCATTGGTGACGTTTACCAGCCACGTCGCCCCCTCCCGGACACTCTCACGGAGAATCCCCGGAAAGATCGCCTCGTAACAGACAGTGGCCCCTACGGGTTCCCCCCGCACAACAAACAGGGCCGGGTCCCCCCCTGCGGAAAAATCCTCCTCTCCCACCGTCAGTTTCTGGAGAAAGAAGAGGAGGCGCCGGAGGGGGATGTACTCTCCGAACGGAACCAGGTGCTGCTTGTCGTACCTCCCCTCCGCGATTCCTCCTCTCCCGAGGAGGAAGACGCTGTTGTAATACTTCCCCCCCCCGGAAGGGTCGAACCAGGGGGCGCCGAAGATGAGCGGAACCCCGTTCTCGATCGCCACACCGTCCACCGCTGCGCTCATTTCCCGTTCCCACCCGTAGAAAAACGGTGCGGCCGTCTCGGGCCACACGACCACCTCCACGCCCTTCCCTGCCGCTTCCTTCGTCAGGGTCCCGTAGATCCGGAGCGTCTCCTTCTGGCGAACGGGGTTCCACTTGAGGGACTGGTCGATCCCCCCCTGCGCGATTCCCACCCGGATGGTCACCCCCGGGGCATTCCGACCCTCCGAGGCCTTCCCCGCGGCCCCATACGCGTGGAGGAACAGGGCGACCGCAGCCGCGCCGGCCAGATGGAAAAACAGGACCTTCCGTTTCCCCTGGGCCCGACTGGCGCCTGCGATGTACAAACAGACGTTCGCCGTCGCCAAAAGGAATCCCAGCCCGTAGACCCCCGCCAGATCTGCCGCCTGGCGGAGTCGGGAATCCCCGGAAAGACCGTACCCGAGGAGCAGCCAGGGAAAACCGGTGAACAGGACGGACCTGGCGTACTCGACGCATACCCACGCGGCGGGAAACCCCCACAATCCCGCGATCCCGAACCGCCTCCGGAGGAGGTGGGCAAAGAGTGCGGCGAGGGAGACGTAGATCCCCAGATAGGCCGAGACAAGAAGGGCGGAGAGCCCCCCCAGAAACCATCCCAGATTCCCCGGCACGGCCACCGTGTAGGCGATCCAGTAAATGAGGAGGAGATTGGCGAGAGTGCCGGCCAGGCATCCTCTCCACGCGGCCTGGCGGGCGCCGGAGGACACGGTTGACATGACCAGGAGGGGGACGAGGCACGCAAAGGAAAGTCCCGGGATGTCATAGCCGGGCATGCCCAGCGCGTACAATGCGGAAAAGACCGCGCAGAGGGCGGCCGTCCCGGGCGCAGAGGCCCATCCATCCGGGTAGTCCCGGGCGATCTCCCCGGAAAGTTCGCCCTTCAAATGGGGCTTCTCCCCTCTCCCAGGCAGGAGCGGTACACCCGGATTTCCTCCTTGCGCATCCGGGCAGCCTCCGCCCTTCCTTTTTCGTGATCGTACCCGAGGAGGTGCACCACGCCGTGGATGATGAAGTACAGGACTCTCTCCTCTTTCGAGCACGGCCAGTTCCTCGTCTGTGCGAGGCAGGACCGGGCGGAAAGCAGGATATCCCCTGCAAGGAGGGCGGAGGACGCCTCTCCCGTGTCGTCCTCGGGGAAGGAGATCACGTTTGTCGTCCCCGTCCGGCCGAGGAATTCCCGGTTCCACTGCTCCATTTCCCCGTCCTCCACAACCAGGATCCGGAGATCCGCCCTCGACACCCCCAGGATCCCGAGGGCCCTCCGGACAAGCCCCCGGAGGATATCTCCCCGGAAAGGGATGGGCCGCATGTGCTGCCGGACGCTGATCCTGTACCTGGAGGCTCCCCGGTTCACTGGATCCTGCGCACCGGGGCTTTCGGGTATTCCAGGCGGCTGTGGGAAATGGCGGAGAGGACCCTGCTGAACGCCTTGCCGACCGTGGAAAGGTCGCGCAGCGTCATGTCGCACTCGTCGAGCTGGCCGTCGAGGTAGGCTCTGTTCACAATCCGGGTCACCGCCTCCTCGATCTCGTGGGAAGAAGGGCTCCGAAGGCTCCGGCAGGTGGCCTCCGCGGTGTCCGCGAGCATGATGATGGCGGCTTCCCTGCTCCTGGGACGCGGCCCCGGGTAGCGGAAACTCTCCTCGGACGCCTTGCGCTCCTGGATCATCGGTTGCGCCTTTTCCAGGAAAAAGTAGAGGAGGCTGGTGCCGTGGTGCTGGGAGATGATCTCGATGATCCGTTCCCCGAGACGGTGCTCGCCCGCGAGCCGGACGCCCTCCTTGACATGAGAGAGGATGACGATCCGGCTCATCCCCGGCGTCAGATTGTCGTGGATGTTGCTCCCGCCCGCCTGGTTCTCGAAGAAGAATTCGGGCTTGCCGATCTTTCCCACGTCGTGGAACAGCGCTGCCACGCGGCAGAGCAACGGGTTGGCGCCGATCGCCGTCGCGCCGGCTTCGGCCAACGTTCCCACAACGACGCTGTGGTGAAACGTCCCGGGAGCATCGATCATGAGGCGCCGGAGGAGGGGATGGCTTGTGCTCGAGAGCTCCACGAGCCGGATGTCGCTCGTGTACCCGAACGCGTATTCGGCCACCGGCAGGATGGCGAGCGCGATCGGACCGGCCGCAAGCCCGTTCAAGGCACCGAAGATGCCGGCCCACACGATTCCCGATTCGCCGTGGAAGGCGAACTCGAGTGCCACGGCGGCAAGGGCGCACACGGGGGATGTCAGGACACCCGCCCAGAGCATCTTGTACCGGTCCGGGACCCTGCCCGACCGGGACGCCCCCGCCGTGCCGGAGAGAAGCAGGAAAAGAAGGGTCGACCACATCCCTTGGGCCGCGGCGGCCGTGAGAACGGAAGCGGCGACGGTGAACAGGATCGCCACCTCGGAATTCAGAAGGATCCGCACCACCATGGCGAACGCCGGAAGGGGAATGAGATAGACATAGATGCGCGACGGGATGATCCCGCCCCCGGGAGTCGGTACGGCAGGGAGAAAATCCGTCACCGCCTTCGCCAGAAAGAAAAGCGTCAGGGCCAGGATGCACAGGAACAGGAAATCCCTCGCGGCCAGGCGAACCTTCCGGACCTCCCGTCCTGCGAACCCGAACCATTCCGACAGGAACAGGGCGACCGCCAGCGTGAGGGCTACCGCCCCCACGAAAGGGAACATCTGTCCGTACCGGCCGGCCGCGCGGGGAAGCCACTCCTCGCCCCAGAGGTAGAAGAGGGCGACGAACACCGCTGCGAACAGAACCCCCAGGGGGCCCTCTTTCAGCAGGCGGTTCTTCAGCTTCCCCGGGACGGTATCGGGGGGCCGTCTATTCCTGGCCACGTTTTTCGTATCGCTCATAGGCCTTGATGATCTCCTGCACGATCGGGTGCCTGACCACGTCGATCTCGGTGAACCCGCAGAAGGCGATCCCCTCCACCCCCCTCAAGAGGACAAGCGCCTCGTTCAACCCGGAGATTCTTCCCGACGGGAGGTCCGTCTGGGTGATGTCCCCCGTGATCACGGCCTTGGAGCCGAACCCGATCCGGGTCAGGAACATCTTCATCTGCTCGGATGTGGTGTTCTGCGCTTCGTCGAGGATTACGAAGGAATCGTTGAGCGTCCGTCCCCGCATGAATGCGAGCGGGGCGACCTCGATGACGCCCCTCTCCATCATCTTGCCCGCCTGCTCGTATTCGAGCATCGTATACAGGGCGTCATGAAGCGGCCGGAGGTAGGGGTTGACCTTCTCGGCCATATCCCCCGGGAGGAATCCGAGTTTTTCCCCCGCCTCGATCGCCGGACGGGCAAGGACGATCCGTTTGACCTCCTTCCGGAGAAGAAAACCGACCGCCATCGCCATGGCGAGAAAGGTCTTGCCGGTGCCCGCGGGACCGACCCCGAAGACGATGTCGAAGTCCCGGATGGCGTCGAGATACCTCTTCTGCGCAACGCTTTTGGGCGTGATGATCTTGTTGCGGGAGGACTTGAACACCACGTCCTCGAACACGGTCGCAACCTCGGCGTTCCGGTCGGAGCGGACGATCTTGACCGCAGCCACGACATCGTTGGATGTGATGGGAATCCCCTTGCGAATCACCCTGTACAGCCCCGCGAGGACCTTGGCCGAAAGCTCCACCTGGATCGGGTCGCCACTGACGGTCAACACGTTCCCTTTCGGGAGGATCGAAACACCCAGGATTTTTTCCACGATCTTCAGGTGGTCGTCGTGGCTTCCGCACAGGTCCGCAAGGACCGCGGAGTCTTCAAAGCGCACCGTCTGTTCTTCCAATGACCTCGGTTCCATCGGATTCGCCATCCTTACCTCACCGGTAGAAATCCGCCCAGCCGGCGAAGATGCGGGTTACCGAGGGGGACAAGAGAACCGTGTATATCCAGGATCCCGCCATAACCGCCGCAAGCGCCCATATCGCCGCACGCAAACAGCCGATTGCATATTTCCGGGACATGGTCTTCCGGATGGCTTCCTCCGCATCCGGTCCCTCATCGTCCACTTCGGAGATCTCCACCAGACCCCTGTCCCAAAGGCCCCACAAGGCCCGAAGACCCTCGTACCAGGTGAGGCAGGCCTTCCGGAATACCCGGTAGGGGTCGGAGGAATAATCGACCACGTTCCAGACCACTCTCTCCTCCTCCGGCAGGGCCATCGGGTCGATTTTCACGCTTCGCTTTCGGGTAACCTGGAATCTCCCGGGCGGAAATTTCCCGCGTAATTGGGGATATTCGTCCAGAAACTGCATCCCTTCCATGAGCAAGACGTCCGCGCGCATCGAAGCGGCCATCCACGGGGGCGGGCGCACCGCGAACACCTCGAACCGGTAATCGCCTTCCTTGATCCGGAGCGAGTAATAGATGCTGTCCTTTACCTGCATGTAGAGATATCGGGCGAGCTTCTCCCCGGAGATCTTCCCCTTTTCCACCAGGATCTCCCCGATCTTCCTCCCCTCCTTCCCCTGCAGGGTGAGGATGCGGCGGAGCTCCTCCGAGGTCAGGTATCCTGCCGCCACCAGCATGTTCCCGAGCAGGGCATGCCGGGCCCGGTGCCGGTCGGGCTGCACATCGACGATCATCCCGTCCGAGAAGAGGAACACCGTCTCCCGATCGTCCCCGCGGATCGTGAGGGCACCGCTCTTCCCCTGGCTTGCCACCAGCTGGAAGATTTCCGGAATGCCGAAGTCGGATATCCTCCCCTGCACGCCTTACCCCCTTCCCCCGTTGATCCCGAGCATCCGCTGCATCCTCCCGAAGGACCGGATTCCCCACACGGCTCCGGCCAGCCACAGAGCCGCCGTGCCGATGATGGCCCATCGGGCGGCGATCGACTGGAGGTCGGATACGATATCGCCTCCCTCCCGGGCACCGAGGGACAACGACACGGCTGCCAGAGACAGGCTCAGAAGCACGACATAGGCCATCGTCCGGAACTCCTTCCCGGACCATAATCCACCGGAACCGGGCACCAGGACGGAAGCTGCCCTGACGTAGTTCCGGTGCATCCGGATCCCCAAGGCCCTCCGCTCCTTCTCCTCCCCTGCCCGGATTCCCCAGCCGACATGCGCCTGGCACATATTGCAGAAATCGGTGGCCTCCCGGATTCCCACAACGAGGGTTTGGCTACCACACCCTCTGCAGGTGGCATGGACCCAGACCCGCAGGGCCAGGAACTTCCAGGTCACCGAGGATAGCCAGACGAGCGCGAGAAACAGGAGGGCGACCCGGGGCGTGAGAGGGTGGAAGAACATCCCGTAAAACACCCCCTCGCCTGCTTCCCAAAGCAGAGCGTTCCACCGCTGCAGGAGTACCCCGGTCAGTTCGCTCACGGGGAGGGGGGAGGCCAGCCACTCCCCCGCCTCCATATCCGAAGGGTGAAACCGGAAAGGGGAGAGCCCCCGCACCTTGTCCCATGCCAGCGGCTGAATCAGCCGGGCCCGCTCCAGGTTGAATACCAGAAGGTACGCCTGGTAGGCATTCCACAATGCCGGCCCATCCTCAAGCCGTTTCGCGAACGCCGCCTCGAAATCGGACAAGGCGTCCTTCATCTTCCCCTGGTTTGCGCGGGAGATTCCCCTGTTGTTGCGAACCTCGGGGATATCCTTCCCCGCCTCTACGAGTTCCGTCCAGATCCGTTCCGCCTTCTCGTGATTCCCCGCTTGCATCGCCGCGCGAGCCTGGGAAAACTCGACCAGCCAGTAGGGCGCTGCACCTCCGACCGGCACATGACCTTTGCTTGCCTCCGCAGGCCACTGCTGGGGGATATACCCGTCGGCCCCCAGCCACCCCTCCCTCGGCGCGTCACCGGTCACCTTGTGCAACTGATGAAGCATGCTCCCTCCGAGAAGAAGGCTCGCAAGAAGAAGGATCGCGGCGGTCATCAGCATCAGTTCTCCCCGGCGCAGGTAGGCCACCGAAAAAACCATCCAGTAGCACACCACCACCACGAGTCCGATTCCTGTAACCAGCGGGAAGAGAAAAAGAACGGCACCTGCCAGGGGGGAGAGGTACTCCCGCTTGGGAAGGCGGACAGTCCTGGATATATCCAGTTCCAGGGAAGGACGCGCCCGGAGGAACAGGGCGATCGAGATCAGGATCACGAACCAGCATACGGATGCCGAGGCATAGGAGATGGCCCAGGCGACGTATCCCAGAAAGGCCGGCCCGAATCCCCAAAGAGCCCCGGAAAAACCCTCGAGATCGGGAAAGAGCTCCCCCAGCCGGAGACGGAGGATGTCCTCCTTGACGAGCCAGGCCCACATCTGCCCCGAAAGGGGGGACACTTCCGCGATGATCCGGAAACTGGGCGCGAGACTGTCCTTCCATCCACCCTGGTCCGCGCGCCGGAAGACCAGATCCGGAATGGCATTGATGGACAGAATCCCGTGCGCATACATTCTCTTCCGGAGCCGCCGGACCTCGGCCGTTAGGTCCTTCTCCTTGCCGGGGACCGCCGCATCCACCACGCGTCGGGCCTGCGCACTGACTTCCGGGGCATACCCGGGAAACAGATCACCCGCCCCGCAATATCCGGGAAACGTCATCACCAGAAGAATTAGAACGATAGGGATGATCGCGTGAGAGGGCCCGACGCGATCGCTGGAAACGTCAATCCTCATTAATATTGTATGGTATCATTGGTTCGAGGAAATTCCGATATGAGCAATTTTCCCTCCCTCGTCAGGATCATGGAGCGGCTCAGGGGGGAAGGCGGATGCGAATGGGATCGGGTCCAGACGCACGCCTCCCTTCGGCAATATCTGCTCGAGGAGGCCCACGAGGTCGTGGACGCCATCTCCCGGAAGGACCCGGGGCTGCTGCGCGAGGAACTCGGTGACCTCCTTCTCCAGATCCTCTTCCACGCCCAGATCGCAAGGGAACGGGGGGAATTCGACATCTCCGATGTGATCAGCTCCATCTCCGAAAAGATGGTGCGCAGGCATCCGCACGTCTTTTCCGATGCGAGTGCCTCTACCCCGGAAGCGGTTTCCCTCCAGTGGGAACAGATAAAGAAGACGATGGAGAACAGGAACCACTCCTCCCTCATCGGCGGTGTTCCCAGGAGCTTCCCCGCCCTCCTCCGGGGCGCCAAGATCACAAAAAAGGCGGCCCGGGCGGGGTTCGACTGGGAAAACACGGGGCAGGTCCTGTTGAAAGTCGGAGAGGAGATGGAGGAGCTCAAAGAGGCCATCTCCGGGGGAGATCCCGAAAAGATGGAGCATGAGCTGGGGGACATGCTCTTCGCCCTGGTCAATCTGGCCCGATTCCTCAACGTCAACCCCGAGGTCGCCATGGCCTCCGCCAACGAACGGTTCGAGCGCCGGTTCGAGGCGATGGAACAAATCGCTGAAGAATCGGGGTGTTCCATTGAAAAGACGGACCTGCAGACACTCGACCTTTTCTGGGAAAAAGCGAAAAAGATGACGAGGTGAGGCTTCCCCCCGATTCCCCACCGACTGGGGATAGGTTGCGGATGGAGTTGTGGACCATTTTCGTTCTGCAAGCAGGCTGTGCAGGTTAACCATTTTGCCTTTTTTTTATGCACCCCGCCGTTTCGTCGAGGCATCGTTCCTCGAACGCCAGCAATGTTCTCTTCGCGGCAACCCCTTTTCCGAACCCGACCATCCTCCCCCCCGCTCCCACCACCCGGTGACATGGTAGGATGACGGGCCACGGGTTCCGCGCCAGTGCGGCGCCCACGGCGCGGGCAGCCTCCCCTCTGCCGCACCTTGCGGCAAGTTCGCCGTAGGTGATCGTCTCCCCATAAGGAACCTTGGCCAACTCTTTCAACACCGTGCGCTGGAAACCGCTGGCAAGACTCCAGTCCAGGGGGATTGCGGCAACGACCCCGGTCGGGATCTTCCGTCCATCGGAATACGCCTGAAGAAAACGGCCGGCGCTGCACTCCGCGGGGTCGATCTCTATTGCTCCGGGCAACGTTTCCGCAAGGACCGCCTCGAGTACCTCCCGGGACCGCTCCCATTCCACCGACTGCACCGTTCCCTCCCGGAGAACCGCAGACGCTGCGCCATGAGGGAGCAGAACCGGCCGCGTGATGCGGAGAGCATTCCCCTTCCCTTGCCGGTCTTTCGGATCCGCCTGGAACGATTCCCTGGGCCTTTGCTTTTCCTTTGACATTTCTTCCCTCTCCGTATTAAATTTCTTATTTACCGTAATTTCAATATCCCCCAGGAGGGACCGGTTGGCCAAGAGCAGGTCCGCAATCAAGAGACACAAGCAGAGTCTGAAACGGAAAGCGAGAAACCGGCATATTCGCTCCTCCGTAAAATCCGCCATCAAGGATGTCCGGTCCGCCTTGGAAACCAAGAGCGGCGAGGAGGCCGGGAAGGCCCTTACGAAGGCCGCCTCCGTCATCTCCCGGGCCGGCTCGAAGGGTGTGCTTCACAAGAAGAACGTTGCCCGGAAGGTTGCCAGGCTCTCCCGGGCTGTACAGAAGTCTGCGGGCAAGGGGTAAGGTCCCCTCTCAGGCAAGAAGCTTCAGCAGAGCGATCTCGACCACCTGCTCGGGGGTGAGTCCGCTCCCCCCCTTCAGGTCCCCGTCGATCCGCGACAACGCCGTGAGGATTTCCCCCCCTCTCGCGGCCGTGAACGATTCTCTCTTTTTCCCGTACCGCATCCCTATTCCCTTGCCGGGTTGCACCGCCCCGGACATCTTCCTCCGTACCGACCAGGCGATCGCGCCGACCAGCGCATGGTAATCCCCGGCGTCGGCGGAAGCGGCGAATTGCCGCAACTTTCCGAGGCACCCCTTCCGGTCCCGGACCATCAGATCGTCCGCCAGCCGGAACGGGTCCACCATTCTCCCGGCGACGCAGACCTCACGGATCTCCTCCTCCCCGATCTCGCCCCGTGTGGACCCGAAAGAGAGAAGCTTGCCCATTTCCGCCCGGAACCGGGGGAAATCCGAACCGACCCATCTCGCCAGGAACAAGGCAGCATCCCCGGACAGGCTCTTTCCGCCCTCGGAAGCCCGGGAAACCGCGAATTCCGCCATCGCAGCGACAACATCCTCTTCTCCGAAGAAAGCCGTCCGTATTCCCCGAACGGAGGCGAACGGGGCACGGGCTCTGCGATCGGAACAGGGGACCACGAGCAGGACGGACGGATCGGGGGACTCGAGATATCTCAGGATCTCCTTCCGGGGGCCCTGTTTCCACTCCCCCGCATCGGGGAGGTGGAAGACTCGCCGGCGGAAGAAGAATGTGGGGGACCTCCATGCCGCGTCGGGAGATTCCCGTTCCAGATCCGAACCACTCCAGTGGACGAGTTCGGCCGTTTCTCCTTCCTTCCGGAACCGGGAGACGAGCTCTTCCGCGAGCATTTCCGAAAGTCTTGCTCCTTCTCCCCCCAGGACGTACGCGGGCGCCGGTTCCTCGGAAACCCAGGAACGGATCAGGGACGGGACGGGGACCTCCCTCACAGAATCTCCCCAAGGGTCTGGCTGATTCTCCGGGCGAGCCGGAGGGAAATCTCCTCGAACGCCACCCGGTAGTTGGACTGCGTGTACTGGAAATCGGGGCCGGAGTAGTAGGAGGCGGAGTCGGTCAGCCCGTCCTCCTTCCAGAGAAGACGTCCCCGGGCGACCTCGACCACGCGGATATCCACGGAGATCGTCATGCGGTACTCGAGAGCGTAATTCTCCTTCCCTTGGGAAACCACATCCAGGCGGCCTCCCTGTACCGTCCCCTCGATAATGTAATCCGCCATGCTTCGCTCGAACCTCCCCCGGAAGCCCGATCTGAACATCTCCTCACGCAGACGGGCCGCAATGTACGCCCCGCCATCCGGGATGATCGACTCGTTCGTGAATGGCCTCAGATCCACCCGGATCCCGGGGTCGGCGAAGCGGGAGTCCGTTTTCCCCTGGAGGCTGTATCCGCATGCGGGGGGAAAAAGGAGCGGGAGGAGAACAAGACCCCAGGCGGCGCGACGGAGGATCGAATGGAAACGGCTCCTCCAAGCGATTTTTCCGGGCAGGAAGGATCCCATGCGGCTACACGACGATGCTCACGAGCTTTTTGGGAACGTACACCATTTTCCGTATCGCCTTCCCTTTCGTGTACTCGAGTACGCGGGGATCCGCCATGACCCTCGACCGGATCTCCTCCTCGGTTGTTTCGGCATCCACGGTGATCCGCGACCGGAGCTTCCCGTTGATCTGAACGACCACGAGGATCTCCTCCGCCCGGGCCACATCCTCGTCGAACCGCGGCCAGGGCTGGGTCATTACCAGTTCTTTCCTCCCGATCCCCTCCCAGAGTTCTTCGCTCACATGGGGGGCGAAGGGGGAAAGCATGAGAAGGAGGATCTCGATCGCCTCCCGAAGGGCCGGGCCCGTCCCCGGGGATTCCCAGTCCGCATCTTCGACCAGGTAGAGGAAATTGACCATTTCCATGATCGCGGCAAGGGCCGTATTGAAGTGGAACCTCTCTTCCACGTCCCCGGTCACCTTTTTCAGCGTCCGGTGGGTCACCCTCCGCACCCGCCTGGCCCCGGGGGACTCGTCCCAAGGTCCCCCGGCCCGCGAGACCGCCTCTTTGCGCTGCGCAACCAGCCGGAACACCCTCCCGATGAACCGGTATGCCCCCTCGACCCCCTGTTCGCTCCAGTCGAGGTCCTTTTCGGGGGGAGACGCAAACAGGGAAAACAGCCTCGCGGTGTCCGCGCCATACCGCTCGATGAGCACGGAGGGTTCCACGACGTTGCGCTTCGACTTCGACATCTTCATCGAGCGCCCGACCGCAACCTTCTCTCCGCACTGCCTGCACTGGCCCTCGGAGTCGACCTCCTCCGGATACCGCCATCCGTGTTTCGGACACTCCATCGTCTGCATGCACACCATCCCCTGGGAAAGGAGCCGGCGGAACGGCTCGTTCCCGGGGGCAAGACCGCGGTCCCGGAGGTACTTGTGGAAAAACCGTGCGTAGATCAGGTGCATGCAGGCATGCTCCACGCC
>Ga0209536_100008588_pt1 | contig 15300 bp, 15 predicted proteins | sample DeeMarSeWOR28_12_FD_187461 | JGI IMG/M metagenome (GOLD analysis project Ga0209536, IMG submission 187461) | Marine sediment microbial communities from White Oak River estuary, North Carolina - WOR-2-8_12 (SPAdes) (version 2) | ecosystem: Environmental > Aquatic > Marine > Intertidal zone >...
TGATTTCGACCATCGATATCACCTTGAAACGAAGCTAACCAAACAACGGTTAGAATCTACGTATTTAGGATAGCAGAAAAAGTAATTAGTGAAGTTCAAAAGTTTGCGGGCTCTCTAAAAGAGTTCTTGGTATTTCATATTAGTCACGTGTTTTTTGCTGCTAACCCCATAAATTCCTTTAGGAATTTTTTCTTTTTTTTATTTTTGATATTCTTTACTTCTTATTGAAACAGATCCATATACAGTAAGACTTAAGACATAATAGTTACTAATATTTCACAAGGGGAAGCCTTTGGGAAAAGCGACAATACTTACACCATTGTACGTTTCTGTGGCATGGACACTTATGACCAGTTACCAACTTTTTACAGAAACTACTGTGGAAAGCGTAACTAGGTACATTAACATTTTCTTACCTACAATAGGATCTTGGATGGCGCTTAGATTAGATATGATAGTGTTCATTCATTCGTTTGCATGGATCTTTCTGTTGTCATCTGTAATCCCTTCATTAATTCTGGGGAAGGGAAGAGGGGTTCTAGTCCAATTTGGTGTTTGCCTTACGCTAGCATTTTTAGCGTTTGTAGTTCAAGATGTAGTGACTGACCAAACCAGTGGAGCATTGAATCAAATTCTTGGTGTGGCTCAGTTGTTTCAAAATCCCTTATTAGCGTCTGCATATTTATCGATCCCATATCTTTTGATGTTGGGTTTTGATATAAGGGGTAAACGGAAAGTTCAAAAAGTGAAAGCAGTTGAAAGAGAAACCAATGATTTTCCAGAAGATACATTCTTAATGGAAGAGGATTTTACAGAAGAGGAAAAAATTCAAGAAGAAGAATTTGTATACTCCCATTAAATGTATGCACAAAAACGCTATCCTAAAATTGTTTATTGGATGGATAATACACTATATCTAAATGTAACGAACAGGTGCTCTAACGATTGCTATTTTTGTTTTAGAAAGTTCAAAAATGGAATTAGAGAATTTAATCTAAAGCTAAAAAACGAACCGACTGTTAATGAAGTCCAGAAAGAATTGAACAAAGTAATAAATAAAAAGAAATGGAACGAAGTTGTTTTTTGTGGTTTCGGAGAACCTTTAGAAAGACTTGATCTTATTTTGGAAGTAACCCGTTGGTTAAAGAAACAGCATATAAAAACAATAAGAGTTGATACTAACGGTCATGGATACTTATTAAACCGGGGAAGAGACGTTGCACGAGAGTTAAAAGATGCGGGTTTAAAAAAAATTAGTATTAGCTTGAATGCTAGCGATAAGGCAACTTATAACAAAGTCTGTAAGCCTTCTTTTGAAGATGCATACGAAATGGTCTTGGAGTTCATAAACAAATCATTAGAAGCAGGATTAGAAACGGAGGCTACGGCAGTAACTATCTCCGAGGTGGACATACAAAAAGTAAAGAATTTAGCAGACGGAAAGGGAGTGAAATTCTCTTTGCGACAATACATACCATTTTTTTGGTAAAGTAAAAGTTGCAATGTGGCTAAAAAAATATTTGTCTAGATTAAGCTTCTAATAAGAATTTTAAGTAATATTGAATCCGACCAAGCGAATTTTGCTTTTACATCGGTTACACTGAATTACTAATTCCTCTAGATCTTCTCCTTTGACTTTGGTGTCGAGTATAACATAAACTTCTTCGGTTTCGTCTTCAGGTGATATGACTACTCCACAGCCGGGGCATTGAAAATCTCCTTCTCCTTGAAGTGTTACAAGATCTACTTGATAAACCAGAGGTGGACCCATATTTTTCATCATCCGTTTATTGCTGATGCTTTCTGTGTTCTAATTTAATAAATAAAATTTATGAACTCTTCATACATGTTCAAGTTATGTATCGATCTTGATTATGTTTTATCGAGATTCAAATTACAGAAACTGAATTCGATTTACAAGTGCATCATTAAGAGTCGAAACATATAAAATATGCCTAAAAGCATATTAGATATAATATGGAGTTGAATAATTGTCTCCAAAAGAACATTCAGTCAAGAGAACTACAATAATCTTAGACGAAGAAGAAAGAGAATACATTGACTCACTCATAGAACAAGGAAGAGAACCTGGAATAAAACCGCTAATATCAAAGATGCTTGATGTTTATCGCAGTATGCGAATTTATGATTGGAAATTTCCTGGAGAATACTACATAGGCATAAGTCGCGTAGCTTTTCTAAACGTTGAATTCATTGACAGCTTACTTAATTATATTCCTAAAGAAAAATGGAAAGAAGTTGGAAAAAAAATTGGAGAAATTGCTAAAGTGTCTATGGAAGCCAGCATTGACATAGAAACTGCAGAAAGAGAAAAATGGCCAGAAGTTTTTAAAAGGTTACGCGTTCAAGGTTTTGGTGACTTTTACTTAAAAGACAAATTCGTGATAATCAGAACACCGCTCATCAGCAATTCGGAGTTTTTGTGCGGATTCGTAGAAAGCTTACTTGGGGTCAAGTTGGATGCTAGAACTTTAACTCCACCACTAATCTTTGAGATAATGAGTTGAAATCTTTTAAGACATAATATAATATTCAGAAATTATTTAACAAGATTATGAACAGGTCATTACAGGCAATATATATTATGTCTTCATATTTGTTAAATAATAAAAACCTAGAATCCTTTACAGAGGAGAAGTAAACAATGAGAAGCATATTCAAATCAAAAAAGGGAATTTCACCAATCCTCGCCACATTACTTCTGATCGTCATAGCAGTCTCCGCAGTAATAGTGACGTACGCATGGGTCATGACCTTCACTGGATCCACAACAAGCCAAGCAGGAGCCATATTAAGCCTTGATAACTATAGATTTTATGAAAATACAGACGACTATGTTGAAATCATTTTAAGAAACTCTGGAACGTCTGATGCGAAAGTTGAAAGAGTATATGCTGGTACAAGCGAATCGAACCTAATTAGCCAAACCGTCGATAGTTACAGTCCATCTACTCAAATTGTTTCTGAGGGTGAAACACTCATAATCACTATACAATTTGATTGGGATGATGGAACAAGATACTACTTCAACATTGCTACCGAAGAAGGAATCAGTTATACATTCAGCAGAGAAGCCTAAACAATCCTCTAAGCACAAATTTTTCATTGGGAATCGTAATTCCTAAGTATCCAACACTTCTTTTTTCACTATATTAAATTGGTAGTTGATATGACGTGAACCAAGTATTCGAAGGTGCCCGAATTATTCTTTGTTTCAGCTTCCTAGTTTATGCATCTTGGAGCGATTATAAAACTCGAGAAGTAAGCAACAAAGTTTGGGCGATCCTAGGACCGTTATCTCTTGTATTAACAGGATTTCAATTCCTAGTCTATTCATCTCAACCTCTTGAACTCATAATATCGTATATCCTATCTTTTGCAATAACCTCAGGATTAGCCATTGCAGTCTTCTATGTTGGAGGTTTCGGAGGAGCAGATGCAAAAGCACTAATGTGTATCGCCCTTGCTTTACCAGTCTACCCTAACAATCTTTTTTCACAACCTCCAGGTTTCATTTCTCCACTTTTCCCAATAACCATATTTACTAACAGTGTTCTCTTAGGTGCTCTCAGCGTTTTCTATGCCCTGTTCCGGAACATCTTTTGGAAAGCACAAAATAGAATTGGCTTATTTGCAGGACTGGAAAACGAGTCTTTTGGGCGCAAAATTTTGGCGTTAGTAAGCGGCTATAAGGTCAATATTTCTAAGTTAAAAAAAGGGCATACCTTTCCTCTTGAAGATATCGATGTAGATGAAGAGGGAACTAAGAAGAGAAGGTTACTAGTTTTTCCAAACTATGAGGAGCGCGAAGAGATTGTTGAAAGAATCACAGAAAATATAGAAAACGAAAAGCTTGATGGGGAAGTATGGGCTACCCCCGGATTACCTCTACTTATCTTTATTACAGTTGGTCTAATTATTTCATTATTCTTCGGAGATATCGTGTGGATCTTAATTAGTTCATTACTTAGATAAATAGCGACCTAAGAAAAGTTTACAGCTAAAGGTTGTTAAAAATCAAAATAATTTATGTTGTATTGGATAAGCGACGAGTTGATTATTACTTTAATTTTTTTGGAAGTATAGGACTTTAATGAAGATTGGCTAATTTGAAACTTAATGTTCAAGAGTATATTTATTCCCCTAGTTGTTACTGTTGAGGCGATCCAGCCCAAAATTCCTAAGTATAAGAATCGAATCGCGACTTCTATTAGAGGTGATAAAGTTTCTCCAAAAGATCACACTAATCCTGGAATTGGCAATACTTTGATTAGACCTAAAAGATTTAAAAAAGCAAGAATGAAAGTTAATCCTAAGAGAGTTAGACTTATTACAAAAATGAATATTCCTGAAGTTTCTGATGGCTTAATTCGCAACTTAGAGTCACTTCAATCTACCGTAACCATTGGAGGATGCTCCACCATCACCCAAAGACCAACATCATCCACACTTTGGTAGATTGGTTCATCATCAAAGGTTACGACTGCTCCAGACCAAGCCAAATCTAACGGATAATCGAAATCAGCATCCGAACGCTCCACTGGGTTGAGTTCGATACGAGAAGCAGATACACTAAGAGCTCCGGTGTAGTCTAATGCAATGGTATCAAAGCTATAGAGATTTTGATTGTTTATATCAGTAAACATTAGTCCCGCTCCCGCATTTCCTGAGCTGATTTGGCTCCAGTGGTGAGCCCACCCTGTTGGTGAACCATTATAGAAAAGACCAGTGGAGCTTGAAGTTTGAGGAAAGCTTCCAGATGTTCCGTCTTCAGTTAACGGAGTTCCAGCTAGATTTGAGAGTTGTATGGCACTAAGATCTGAAACGCTTCGATATTGTGTAGTGTCTACAAATATTGTTCGCGCGGTATATGTGTAGTAAGGCGCATTTGCTGGAAATGTCAAATATATCTGTGCATAAAAGTCCGGAGAATCTACAACACCTCCTCCGTATTCTGGTTCTTGTTGAAGTATATCTCTAACCACTCCATTGTAGATAACATATGCAGGGCGATCAGAACCGTAGGAAGGTGTTCTACCGTTGATACGCAGAAAATCTGCACGATAGGTTTCTGATTCCCCAATAACATTTGAGACAATATAGAAATTGTGCACATCTAGTTTCAAGAATCCATTGTCTAATCTGCCTGAAGAAGGATTATCGTTAAAATACACGTTTTCCCATGCATACGAGGATTGAGTCGTTGTGTCAAGTCCATCCCACCATAAGGTGACTTCGTCGACATCATTATCAACTAAAAACACAACCATATTACCGTTGTTCACTAAGCTATTGTTTCCAGCAATGCCAAGAGGAACATTATAATTTGATGCCCAAGATTCAACTTGGAACGGCACTTCTTGAGTTACTCCGCTAATTGTTGTGTTAACATGTAAAGCTTTGACTGAAACGGGAGGAATAGGATTGGTTTGAGTTGTTATGCTTTGACCAAGCCATCTTAATGTTCCGTTTTGGAGAAGCTCAATTGCCATAACATCAGTTGATAATGACTCGTAAATATCTACAATATCGGGTTCACCCCAATCAAAAGTGTAGCTAAATTGGGGCACACCCGAAGAAACAGATCTTTGTGAATAAAATGCGGAGACAATAAGACCTCTATTATCATCGATCTGGATCGCGTACGAGTTTGGATTAACTTTTGATGGAACAGTTAGGGTGTAAACTCCACTAGAAGAAATTGTGGGATCAGTCTCTGGGTGGATTAGCTCCCAAGTTGACTCTTCAGTGTAATTGTAGAACCAGAAATTTTCTCTGGTTAACCCTAATTCAGGTTCAGTGTTATCACGAATAACACGTACCTTGGCTAAACCTGGATCTGATTCTAACATTGTTACTTCCAGTGCAGAAGATGTTTCATATTTTACACCTTCGATTCCGAGAGCCGCCAAAGAATAGGTAACCGAAATGTTACCAGCACTAAAGCTCTGGGGCATAAACCAACGGGTAGATGCACTTCCAAAATGTAGATCAAATGATGGATTCCATTCCGGGTGTGAATGTGCAATATTAACTAATCCGCTGGAAAGATAGCTTTTCGCAAGCCCTTGTGCATACGTTGAGTTCCCCGTGACTTTAAGGATTGAACCATAATATCCTACTGTGAAATCTAAAATTCTTTTTATGTCTGCGTTCATTTCTCCGATAGCAGTTAGTACTTTTGGTGATTCTCGTATTGGAGCATTTCGCACCATACTGTAAGTCGATATGACTGCAGTTACTAGAATCACGGAAACTAGCAAAGCCGCGATTATTGAGAACTGTCCTTTATTAGCTCTATTTGTTTTCATTGTTTTAGGTTCCTCCTAGTTCACTAAGTTGTAAAGTTACAAGTCTCGATGTGCCGCTAGCTCCAAATTCAGAGTTATAAATAGTTGGATTGAAGTGCATAAGGATAGCCAAACCAGTGATTCTTATGTCCGGGATTCTTGTTAATCCGATAGATGTAAAAGCTCCGCCTCTTGAGTGAGTGAAAGTTGCTCCTGCGATCCACTGACCGACTTGGTTGAACACGTAATCATTTGACCGAATAGTCAGATCATAATCATCAAGAATTCTCTCTGGAAGCGCTCTTGTAGATGTTTGGTATGGAAATGGGTATATTCCATAATAATTTGAACTATCGTAAGCGTAGGAAGTGAATTGTACAACTCCCGGCGATCCAGTTATACCATTATCATTAAAATCCGTTGGTGGAGGATCTTGGTATTCATTATCTAGACCTTGTAGAAAAGCGTTGAATCCTGAAGGACCTACCCTCATCATTCCATGGATTCCCCATGTATTATCATTGTTTTCGAATTCTACAGTATTAGTTACGTAATACAAGGGGTAACCTACTATGCTAACGTATGTCCAATTGTATTGGTTTACCTTTTGACCAAAAACATAACAATATTGTGCATACGAGTCAGCAGAATATGTTGCAGCATAATCTGAAGGAATTGGAATAGACTCACCGCAAGTGTTTATTATTACGCCATAATTTACGTTCTCACCAGATAACGGGTTTCCATCTAATATTTGTCCAAATTGAGATGTGGAATTTACAAGAATAGTTGTGCTAAAATATGGAGAGAGAAGACGATATAGATCCATTGCAAGTGTTTGTGGAGAATACCCCGTGATCCACCAGCCGTTGGCGTCGTCGCAGTTAAGGATATATAATGGTATGTTTTGTCCCATGTTTTCTCCAACCTTTTGCGAATCTTGAGCGAAAGTTACATTAGGTGACGCTATTAGAAGTGAGGCAGCATCTGAATCTGCTCCGAATCCAGAGTCTGATATTGAGTTTGTCAATTGATAGGAAACGGATCCCCCCGATTTGGTTGAAAGATCATAAACGCTTAAGTTATAAACCATGTTTGGAGGAAGAGAAGCAGAAATAGCATTCTGTAGGTTTCCCCAAGCAGGATCAGATGATTCCTTGAACACAGTTTCGCTAAGCACACCTTTTGCATCCAATGTTTCAAGCGTGGATAGGGACAATTCTCTAAGATTGGTTCCAAAGGCTTGTCGTGGAGTGGGTAAAACAGCAAACTGTGTTGTGATAACAAAGGCTCCAAGTAATATTACGATTACAAAAATAACTTCAACAGTTCTCATCAACGTCAATCAAACTCCATTTTAGCCTCTTAAGCTCCATGTCGAAACTTTCACTTGATAGGATATACCATTAATGTTCACCTGTCTTAGTTCAGTGGCAACAAAAGAGTACCCAGATGGAGCAATTCCACCAGAAAAAGAGGGATGAAGACCCAGAACGCCACCACCCCAGGGCATAATAATACTGCCGATTTCTTGGGCTGATTTTTTATACGAAATGACCAGTACTCCTACTTCAGAAGCAGGGAGCTGAGTTTTCCAGAAAGGAAAGCCCTTGCCATAGTTTAAGTGCTCAGTAGAATTCGATATTGGTAATTGTTGAAATTTAAAGTCCGGAGTCAAAATATAGAATGTAGCATAATATTTGACTTCAGGTGTTTCTCCATCCCAGTTATGAGCAATAAGGATTTCGCCTTCATCATAATCATAAATTAGAGGGATTATGTACGGCTTATTCATATCAGTAGTTCTATGGGTATGGTATCCAACTCCAGTAATTCCACCGAGGTTTGCGTATATAAGGATGGAATATGCTGGAGTATTGTCATTATAATCGGCTTTTATAACTGAAAAATCTAATTCTACAGAACCAGATGCGTTAGTTTGGGCAACACCCGAATATGGCACAATCATAGGAAAAGTACCGTTATTACCTGTGTAAAATAGGCAATAGTCTAAAGTGGCTCCACTTAAAGGAATTCCTGATCCTTTTACACTTACATCAAGTTTTAGAGGATTCTGAGAAATACTTGAGACTGTGACATCTAATGTGGGCTTAATGTCAATACTGAATCCATATGACCCATCAACACCCAAGAGTTTTGCAGCATCAGTATAATTTATACAATCGCCTATTGGAGCTAATATCCCATTCCCAAAATTACCGGTAAGATTGTTGAAGAAAACACCAGGCATCATAGGATATTCAACAAGTTCACTGTCAATGGAAGTTCTTAACCGCATTATAGAATATGGACTCAGATTGTAGCCACCAGTTTCGGGATCTTGAAGTCCAAAACCTAAAACAGGAGTGTTAGTTTCTCCCCAATCCACGGGATTTCCTGGCGATAAACATATTGTGTTCATTATGTCAACTGCTTTATTGGCAACTTGACGATTGCGATCATAGTTAATTGCTGATGCAAAAAGCCCATTAAAGGTGGTCATTGCTATCAACATTGCTGCTATAAGGATCGTAACTGAAACCATGTGATCAATTGTAGCACCAGCCATTTAATCAACCTCCAAAAGAAAAAACAATTGTACTGTTAGATGAGCTAGATAACTTCTGGACTTCAATACAAGCATCAGGTGATGTGCTAAGAAAAGTCGAATCTATCCATTGTGCATTTGGACCAAGAACTGCCACTGCAGTAGCTGTATTATCTGCATCATCCAAAGTCAAAATAACTTTTAAAATTTTGCTTGAATTCTCTGAAGAGCTGGTTAGCAAACCAGTTGCGGTATAAGGATAAGAGCCGACGGTTATTGGAACGTTTGACTCTTGAGTTATTGTGCCCGCTAAAATTTCCTGCCTATTTATTGTCAAATAGAGTTGCTGAATAGTGCTAGCCAAATGGTTAGCAGTATCTTGCAACTCGACATTTCTCTGAGAGGTTTGCATATTAGACGTAATTGTACTTGCCACAAACGGGAAAACTATCACCTGAGTGAATAGCAACGGAATCAGAATAACATATTCAATCGTAACATTCGGCATTAATACAGACCTCCCAACTGTTGATTTGGTTTAACTAACTCCAAAACCAACAGACACCTCACTTAGATAAAACTCCAAAACCACATTATCATATTCAGAAACAACAGAGGAAAGATCAATTTCCTCGAAATTAGCGGGAAAATTGAAAAACTCGGAATTAAAATTGTCCGGTGATCCTTCCTTAGGGAAAGTAACTGCAACATTAATTCCAGTGACATGGTTCAGGGTGTTTGCTTTTACAGACTCACCTGTCAAAGTGATTGACTTAGTTAATCTGGGAGATTCACCTGCATTAAGAACGGGAAGATACATGCGTATATAGTATGTATTTTGAATAGAGTTAATCGAAGAAAAGAGAACCCTTACAGATGGAGCTACAACTACTCGTATGTAACTTCCATCAGCCATTGGCAACTTCTCAACTGCAAATACTCGTGCAACTGGAGCTGAAGAACCCTTTATTGTAAGAGAATCATTCTGATTTGGAAAGATATTTGCCCAGTATCCATTGTTTATTGAATATCGGTATGTTGGTAGATTGAAGAGAAGCGCTCCAGTAACATTCGAAAACGTGAACGTATCCTCAGTTGTTTCAACAGTCACAGTATAATTTAGTAGTGCTGATTCGAACTCAACGTCACCATACTGACTAGCATATTGTATCGTTCCCTTGCGTCCAGTTGTCCAAGCTACATCATCGATCTGAAGTCCAACGGTATGCATAAACTGTTTCGAAGAGTCAAAATCACCTTCTGCAACTCTGTCCGAAAGAAAATTGTTGGCAAAAACAATGGCAACACTCACGATTGCAATCATAGCGCCAGTCATAATGACCGTGGAGATAGCTGGGCTGATGGCTTTTTTATCTGAATTTTTTTTGATTATATTGCCAAACATGATTAAAGTCTCCACATTTTTTCTCCTAAGAGGCTAGCATCATTGGAACAACTTTTGATGCAACGATAGCAATGAGTACTAGAAACGCAGAATGTTTGAAACCAGCAGCTAACGACTCTTCACTGATTTTTCCACAAACTAATCCAATCAAATAACAATGAGTGATTACTGACACCGTGAAGATTAGAGTAAGGAAATCTGTATTAGTTGATGCAGTTGAAGCTTCACCACCTAATGCCATTGTATTGGTAGTGAAAAGCAAAGTCATCAGAGTTGTTGCAACAAGTAAGATAGCAGCAAAGTAGGGCATGATCATATAAGGTCGGACACTCATCCGTTTCTCTTTTTCAACTTCTTGAGTCATATTATTGAATCTAGCAAGAGATTCAATCATTGATATTGTACCGCCACCTACATCAACCGCTTCTAATAACAGAAACATTACGATCTGTGACATCCAACTCTTGGTTTTCTTAACAAAATCCATAATGACATTTCTCATAGGAATACCCCAACCAATGTCAGAAGACATCTTCTTAAGTTCCTTAGAGAAAGCGCCATAATCTCTATCCGAAAGATTTGAAATACATGCTTCGGGTGAAAGTCCTGTTTTTCTTGTTTCTGTTAAGTCTCTAAGAAAGTTTGATATTCCACGTTCCATGCTCGCTTTTCTTCCTGCAATCTTTTGATGAACAATAGCTGGAGGAACAACTGAAACAATCAATGTGATAGCAACAGCAATTGGAAGATCAACTAAACCCATTAAAGGGGTTGGAATCATTTCAAAGAAACCAGTGAACAATAGCAACAATAGAACACCTATTGCAGAAGAGACTCCGTATACTTTGTATGGTCTGTATTCACTCATTGGAGTTTTTGGTTGCATACCGTGTGCGAGATACAAGAAAACAACAGAGAGTAATGGAGTAAAAACGTATGTATACATTATTACTCCGGAACCCATGTCCATACCTGTACTGTATATAGACTCGACACTGAATAGAATGTAAAAACAAAGAGACATAAGAACCATGACGATAATGAATGATTCAAGAAGCATGCCCATGCGCTCGGCGGCAGCCTTTACCTTCATTGATCCTGCCTTGAAGATATCCTGTGCTTTTGTTTCAAGGTAGTGAATTACGTCTCCTCCAATAATAACTGTTGAAGCATATCCGGAAATGAAGTCTCTGAAAAGATCAAGAGGATTGTACTTCGCCGAGTGTTCAAGAGCACTTAGAGGATCTACACCAAAAATCTCTACATCTCTGATAAGAGCTCTAGCTTCCTTTCGAGTAGCAGGTAACATTTCAACCTCTGTGAGTCGCTTAAAACTCATATAAGGCGGTATACCTCCCGACGCCATAACCGTAACGTAGGTTGCAGCGAAAGGCATCTCCCTATCAAGAGCACTAGCCCTTTCGCTAGCCTTTGACATCGGAGCAATCAAAAACCCAATGATAATATAAACGGGCATTGGCACCAAAAAAATTAGAAACATAATATTTGTAAAATACATGAGGACAATAGCTACGATTGAGACAGGCAGAGTTAACAGAGCCATCAAAAACATTAGTGAAACATATGTTTCAGGATAGATCTTGATTCCAGCTTTCGCTAAACGCATCTTAAATGCGAAGAAACCACCAAGAAACTTTGGAGCCATTCCACCGAAAAGGCGATAAGAAACTCCCTCAAGAGTTTTTAGCAGTGGCATAAGCTAAAACCTCCTTCTCATAGAATTCATCAGGTTTCGAGTTATATTCAGTTATGACCGCTGCAACATCTTTATAGCTTCTAATATTACGTTCACGCATCCAACGCAACACGTCTTCACGACGTTTCATCTCTTGACTCAATTCTTTCCAAGATAATCCTCTGCTTTCTAAGATAGAATCCAACATTATCCCATTTTTCGGTGTAGAAGCATGTATATCGCCAGCAGCTTTCCACGTGAAAGTGTTTCGATAATCCTCGTAATCTGCAATTTCGTCCACAGAAAGCACACGCCGATAAGCAGTCATTTCCCCTGTTTTGGATTGTGGTAAGTGTACCCGCTGAATTGACACAACGACGTTCATAAGAGGCATATAAGCCGGGGCTATGTCCATAGGCTTCTGAATCAAACGCTTTACTGCTGAATCTATGGAATCCGCGTGCATTGTAGCCATACCTCCGTGACCTGTTGCTAAGGCTTGGAACAACGTGTAGGCTTCGCTTCCTCGAATCTCACCAACTACGATCAAATCGGGACGGTGCCTCATTGAAGTCTTGACCAAATCGAATAGGGTTACTTCTCCAGTGAGAGTTTCTCCTAGACCGTAACTTCTTCTAGCGATTAAGGAAACCCAGTTTTCATGAGGAAGGTTAAGTTCTGCTGTTTCCTCTATTGTGATAATCTTGCTGCCAGGCTTAATTAAGCAGGCTACTGCGTTAAGAAATGTGGTTTTTCCTGATGCTGTTCCACCTAAAACCATTAAGGATGCTCGGTTTTCTAGACAAGTCCAGAAATAGGCTGCCATCTCCTCGGATAGAGTTCCTAGGTTGATTAGGTCTATAATTGAATATGGATCGTCTCGGAACTTTCTGATTGTAAAAGCTGTCCCGAAAGGAGTTACTTCCCGTCTGTAACACACAGCCAGTCTGTGTTTTCCGGGCAAAGAAGCATCAACTATTGGAAAAGCTGAACTGACGTGCTTTCCAGCCATGTGAACAAGTTTTACTACAGCGTCGTCTACTTCTTGGTCGTCATGAAATACCAAGTTTGTTTCAAGGTTTTCATATCTTCTATGCCAAATATATACGGGTTTCTCGACACCGTCACATGAAATATCTTCTATGTTTGGGTCTCGCATCAAAGCGTCAATTCTGCCGAAACCTACCAAATTGCGTTGAGCGTGATAAAGGATTTTGGACCAAGAAACGTCGGGTAACCAACCTAAACTAATCCGATATTTACCAACAATCTTTTCTGCTTCAGTAACAAAGAATTGTCGAGGATCCTCGATTTCTACTTCTGGAGAAGCAATCTCGGCAAGGAGAATGTCAAGTATTTTGTCGTAAACGTTTCGTTCTAATATATCCAATCGGAGTTCATCAAGAATATATGAGTATTCTCCGGTTACAGGATTTCGGGCTATTGCCGCGTGTGCAAAGGGTTCATAGAGGGGGTATCTTTCAACGATTTTATAACCTTTGGGCAAAGGTTTTGAAACAGGTGTTGGAGGTAAGGGTTTAAGTTTTGACTTCTTAAAAATTCGACCTGCGGACTTTAAACCATTTGAGACTTTCTCGTTAAATCCCTTGATACGTTGCATTAAGAGCTCTCCTATACAAGAGGATTCGCAACTAAGTATTAAATCTTGTGTCGTAATAAAGCATATTATTGATAAATTATCGAAAAACGTCAGACTATTCGCCCAAATCATCTTAGCTAGTAGATCATTTGTCGCTTTCAGTTCTCTGTTTTAGAACGAACCAACTTTATAAATATTGAAAGTATTCTATCTGAAAGATAACGTGGAAAGACGGATCTAATCGAACCTTTTTGAAAAAAATGAGGAATAAAGTTTGGCTAACAACAAAACAGGCGAAACTTACAGTATTCAGACAATAAATCTTACCAAAAGATTTACAAAAAAGAGACATATTGGAGCCTTCGGTTTTTTACGGAAAAAAAAATCTGAGAATAAACAAAGAGAAAAAAACAACATCACGGTAGCTTTGAACAAAGTTGACATTAATATTCTTCCTGGGGAATTGTTCGGACTTCTTGGGCCAAATGGTTCTGGAAAAACTACATTGATTAAATGTTTATCAACGATTTTGATTCCAGACGAAGGCACTGCTACAATAAACGGTTTTGATATTAACAAAGAAACATCTATGGTCAGAGCAAGTTTAGGAATGGTTGTAGGCGGAGAGAGAACATTATATTGGAAACTTACAGCTCGAGACAATTTGATGTATTTTTCTTCATTATACAAGATGAAGAAACAACACGCTAAAAAAAGAATTGAAGAATTATTGGAAACTTTTAAACTCTCAGACCGAGCTGATGAGAGATTAGAAGATTACAGTACAGGTATGAGACAAAAAGTTGCGATAGCTCGAGCATTACTGCATGATCCACCGATTCTGCTGCTAGATGAACCAACCCTTGGTTTAGATCCAAATTTTTCTAGACAAATTCGCAAACAAATAAGAGAACTTTCAGAAAAACAAGGAAAAACTGTCCTTTTAACAACCCATTATATGGATGAAGCGGACCAGTTATGTGATCGTGTAGCATTCATTAACAATGGCTATATAGTTGCTACTGATACGCCCAACAAGCTCAAAAAAATGGTGAAGGATAAAGAAATTGTAGAAATAGCAGTTTTCCGTCCACCAGAAGATGTTGAAAGACATATCCGTTCATTAATACCTGACTTAGAAGTCATAAAGCTGATTCCCGGAGATGAAAGTGAAGGAGCGCCTTCCAGAATCAAGATTATCGGGCAAAGCGCAGAAGAAAACGTTAGCACAATAATTGATATGCTAAGAAAGAAAAAAGTTCGCATTAGTGGTTTAAACGTAGGTGTACCTACACTCGAAGACGTGTTCATCAAATTAACGGGTACAAAACTTTCGAAAGGAGGGATGCGATAGGTGACAGAAAATGCCTATCATCAATCTCTTTTACGTAGCAATTTATATGTGGTCTGGAATGAGCTGGTAAAAAACATCAAATCTTTATTGGCGTATCCTACAATCATCGTTTTTTGGGCAATTTTTCCTGTTTTTTGGTTCATTCCATTCATTCTTCAGGGGCAAGCTTTTGTAGGCGGTTTAGAGAGTGCAAATTTTGCACAAATCGCAGGCACCGGAGAATATATCCCATTTATAGTTATTGGTGCAGTCCTAAACAGCTACGTGAATACTCTGCTATATGGCATCGGAGAAAACATAAGAAAAGAAGCATATCAGGGGACGTTGGACTATGTTCTTGTAGCCCCTTGCAACCAAGTTTATGTATTAATTGGCAAAGCTCTAGG
>Ga0209536_100008589_pt1 | contig 15300 bp, 8 predicted proteins | sample DeeMarSeWOR28_12_FD_187461 | JGI IMG/M metagenome (GOLD analysis project Ga0209536, IMG submission 187461) | Marine sediment microbial communities from White Oak River estuary, North Carolina - WOR-2-8_12 (SPAdes) (version 2) | ecosystem: Environmental > Aquatic > Marine > Intertidal zone >...
TGGGGAGACGAGAAGGCGCTCAGAGAGCTGTTGCCGAATCCCGGCCCTCCCGAGCCGGCGAACACCGGCCGCCAGGATCTGTTCGCGCTGGAGAGCCTCCCGCCACTCTTCTGAGGTGCGCACGAGCTCCTCGACCTCAGTGCGCTCCCCTGGATCCAGACGGTTGAGGACAAAGCGCTCCAGGAGATCAGGATCAGGGGGTCTATGAGGAGATTTTGCCATTTTCACGATACGGGGCTAACAATTTCTCGAGAGCTTTCTTACATTGGTACTTCTTTGATTTGACAGTATCGGCATTAGCGAATCCCAGCTCTGCTGCGATCTCTCCCATGGTGCGCTCCTCCCAGTAGAAAAGGAGGAGCAACGACTTGCATGGCTCTCCGAGTCGCTCGAGAGCCTCTTGGACGAGCGCGGCTTCCTCAGTCTCTACCATGCGATCAAGGGTCGAATCGCTCTCGTCCGCAGTGTGGTCGTCCGGAGGAAGCCCGGGTACCTCTCGCCTCGTTCGGGCGAGCCTTCGCAACCAGAGGTTTCTTGCTGTTGCGAAGACAAAGGTCTCCAGTTTCGCTGCATATGCAAAGCGTCCGGCGCGGACCCTCTCCCAGAGGACCACAACCGCATCCTGAAGCACGTCCTCCGCATCATCCAACGTCCCATTGTTGCGCAGAACTAGAGATGTCACCTGTCTCCGGCAGGCCCGAATGAGCGTAACGAGACCCTCCTCGTTCCCCCTTCGGATGGAATCCAGAATTCGGGCGTCCGTGCTCAGGAATAGGGGGGACGGCTTCATTTACCTTTCTACTGTTAATGAGATTAACCAGCAAGAGGTGAACGATGGATGATACAAAGATCAAATTCCCGGGTCAAATTCAACGAGGAGGCGTCATGGCACTACGAACCATTGGTGTGCTCGTTTTGGCAGTTTTTGCAGGAGGAGGTGCTCTCTGGGCACAGGAGCCGTCAACCGCGGGTGCGCGGTCATCCGTGGATCTCACCGTCTACAATCAGAATCTCTCTCTCATTCGCGAAGAACGGGAGATCAGTCTCACCCGTGGCACCAGCAGAGTGCTCCTCCCGGACATCCCGGCCACGATCGACGGGACGTCGCTTCATTTTTTGAGTCTGACTGCCCCCTCCGCAGTGAGAGTGCTCGAACAGAACTACCAGTATGACCTTGTACACCAGGCGAAGCTCCTGGAGCGATACATCGGGAAAGAGGTGGAATTCGTCAGGGTTGACCCGGAAACCGACCGGGAGTACACGGTGGCGGGTACGCTTCTCTCCACAGGCTATGTTCTCCAATCGCACCGAAGCGGGGGTCTCCCCGTGTATGGATCGGTCGGCGGGATGATTGTCGACGTCGGGGGGAAGATCGAGGTGAACCCCGTCGGACGGCTCATCCTCCCGAGCCTCCCCGAAGGGCTCATACTCCGTCCTCAGCTCGAGTGGCTCGTGGAAAGCTCAAAAGGGGGAAAGCATCAGGCGGAGATCAGCTATCTGGCTGGACAGCTCTCGTGGTCCTGCGATTACGTGGCACTCCTGGACAAAGATGACAGGAGACTTGATCTGACAGGCTGGGTGACGCTGACAAACCACTCCGGCACGACGTTCGAGAATGCGGGCCTCAAGCTCGTAGCTGGGGATGTCAATATCGTCCAGCAGAGAATGGAGCGGGGCCTGGCGATGTCCAAGGCCGTCCTGGCTGAGGATGCTGCGCAGCCCCAGTTTACGCAGAGAGAGCTGTTCGAATACAAGCTCTATACGCTACAGAGGCGGACGGACGTGAAGAACAATGAGACAAAACAGATCGAGCTGACATCCGGGCGCAACGTCCCTTCGCAGAAGGTTTTTCTCTATGACGGTCTTGCCGATCAGTGGCGATACTGGTACAGCAACTACTCCTACCGATCCCAGAGCAGCCTGGGCCAGCAGTCCAACCGCAAGGTTGGCGTCTTCGTGACATTCAAAAACGAGGAAAAGTCAGGCCTCGGGATCCCTCTGCCCAAGGGGAAGGTGCGAGTCTACAAACGCGATGAGGACGGCCGGGAACAGTTCATTGGTGAGGATGAGGTTGATCACACCCCCAAAGACGAGGAGGTTCGTCTCTACCTGGGGAACGCTTTCGATATCGTGGGAGAGCGAGTGCAGAAGGACTTCAAGGTCCTGGCGAGCGGACACATTGTGGAGGAGACTATCGAGGTGAAGATCCGAAATCACAAGTCTGCATCAGTTGAAGTCATGGTCTACGAGCATCCGTGGCGCTGGAGCCAATGGGAGATCGTCAGCACAAACGCAGACTGGTCCAAGGTCGACCAGTCTACGGTCAAGTTCCCCCTGACCGTTGGGAAGGACGAAGAGAAGGTGATCCGGTACACAATTCGGTATACCTGGTAACAATCAAAAGGGGGTGCGTCATGAAAAAGGGGAAGATGCTGTCGTTGTGGTCTGCCGCTCTCGCGGTAACTGTCGCGCTGGCGCTCCCTGCATGCGCAGGGAAGACGAGCGCGAGGTCAGGGGTGACCCTGCACGGGGCTCTCAACTGCCCGTACGTTTCGACAGGAGGGGGCAAGGTCTACCTGCAGCTCTCTATTGCAACACCGGAGATCGCTCGCCCGGTGAGGCGGCCGATGAATCTTGCACTGGTGCTGGACAGGAGCGGATCGATGGGGGCGGAAGGGAAGATGGAGAATGCGAAAGCTGCTGTGCGCGCCCTCATCAACCAGCTCCGGGCGGATGACTACGTGTCGATTGTGATCTATGACGACGTGGTGGAGGTTCTGAGGAGCAGCGCACGGGTGAGGGATAAGGCTGCGCTCCGACGCCTCATTGACGAGATCTACCCGCGTGGATGGACAAATCTGGGCGGGGGACTGGTCGAGGGTTTTCGACAGGTGGAGCTCAATGCACGGGAGGACTTCGTCAATCGGGTTGTCCTCCTCTCCGACGGACTGGCGAATAGGGGAATCACCAGTCCTCGAAGACTCAGGGAGATCGCGCACGAATACCGCAGCGAAGCCATCACACTGACAACCATCGGCGTGGGGTGGGAGTTCAACGAGAATCTCATGGTCGGGCTCTCGGAGAGCGGCGGAGGCAACTACTACTTCATCGAAAGCGCGCGGGATCTGGCGTCCGTGTTCCGGAAGGAATTTGACCGTATTGCGGAGCTTGTAGCGGCAAACGTGGTGATAGAGCTGGAGCTCAATGCAACGGTGAGGGTCAGCGATGTCATCGGATACGAGTACAGAGCAGAGAGAGACCGCTGCGCCATTTACTTGGGGGATCTCTACGGTTCTGAATCACGCGAGATTACCGTAGAGTTGACCGTCCCCCCTGGCAGCGGATCGCAGAAGTTGCTCACTGCTGCGTTTTCCCGATCCTCCAGATCCCGTCTCGGCAATCCAACCTATGCAGCGGTTGTCGAATACACGGGAGAGAGCAACGAGATAGAGGAACATCGGGACATGGCTGTTCAGGCTGATGTGGACGTTGCCGTTTCCACGCGTCTGGTCGACCGTGCAATGGATGCACTCGATGAAGGTAAAGAAGAAGAAGCCGCCGAGGCGTTGCGTGACGCCCGGAGGCAACTGGCGGCATCCCCGGCCGCCTCTGCCGGCGGTGAAGCAGTTGAAGAGATCAAGGAGCAGCAGGTGCGGCTGGAGGAGTACGAGAGGGAATTGGAAAAGGGAAAAGACAAGGCGAAGAAGTCAATCCAGTACGACAACTACCGCACGAAGAAGCAGAAGAAGTAGTTGCCTGCGGTCAGGATTCTGCGGACGGAGGGTCGCCCGTTGCATCAATCGGGGCGGCCCTTCTCTGCTTCGGTCAGGGCTTGAACTGAAATGGTATGGTCATCCACATGGTAATCGGTCCGGCTTGTGATTGGCCCGGCCGGTATGTGGATCTCATGACGGCATCAATGACTGCGTGATTGTAGAGAGGATTGGTGCTCTCCACGATCTTTGCCTGCAGCGGCTGGCCGTCCACCCCGATCTCCACCATCACCGAGACCTCTTCCTCGATCTCGGATTTAAGCGGGATGTCCGTGAAGGAAGGCTTTTCGAGCCGGATGATCTCCGGTGGCCTCACTTTGGCCAGAGGGTCCAGACTGACCGGGAGCTGCGGGTCACCCGCTGCGGTATCGGTCATTCCATCCCCCTCCCCTTTTGGCAACCCGCCAGCCTGGATCCGAGTGTCATTAGGGAGATACCCGCCCTGAGCGGATTCGGCCTCTTGCCGTGCTTCCACGCGCGTGTCGGGGGTTTGACCGGGTCGGCCGTTGCCCTTCTTCATGTTCGTTGCGGCACCGGCGGTGAGTGAGGCAAACTCAACATCCTGAGGGATCTCCTCTCTGAGTGGAGGGAGATCATCCTCCGCAGGGGCATCCCGTGTGAGCGAGGCGAGTTCGGGCTCCAGCGGGGATTGCTCCTCCAGGTCTGCGGGCTGCTGGGAGGTGGCTCCATCAGGGGACTGACCTCTGTTGCCGGAATTGGTGATGTAGAGACCCGAGAGGAGAATAACTGCCACTGATGCGAGCGCGGCGGCGACCGGCCGCCGGGAGCGGCGGGACCTCCTCCTTCGAACCGAACCTTCTCCAGCGGGCCTGACATCAGGTCCGCCCGCTCTGTTGTGCTTTTTGGATGCCGCCGAATCCAGCACTGCCGTTGCGCCGGAGGCGCGAGTGTGCTCGGCCTGTCTCTCTTCGGCTTCGCTGTGCGAGCTCTCCGTGCTCTCCTGATACTCAACGAAGCTCGCCTGAATTGAGGATTCGCACTCTGCGATGCGGTGATCCAATGGGGAGAGGAGATATGCCTTGGCAATCTGGTCGAATGCCTGGGCGAAGTCTCCCCGGGAGGTATAGACGTTTGCCTTCTCCAGGTGGGCGACAATCATCCTGCTCACATCGTCCTCGGGTGTCGGCTCGTCTTTAGGCCGAAGCCGACTCCTCCGATGTGATTTTGGGGGAGGTTCCTCCGGCGGAGCCGGCGGGGCGGGTTCATCCCCCCGGTCGGCGGCTGATGCAGCCATCGGTTCGGGAAATACCTCAGGCAGGGTATCCGGGACTGTCTCGGCAACAGGGTCAGGCTTCGGTGCCCGGCGCAACCGTGCGGTTCCCTGAGCCAGAAGAACCTCGCGTTCCACCTCCTTGACCGGTTCGCTGAATGGATTGATGACGAACGCAAGTGCGACTTCAGCAAGTGCTTGGTCGTACTTCCCCTCTTCGGCCAGGCTCTTGGCCCTGCTCAGATGCTCTGCGATCTGGGCCTCATCCTCCTTCTGCTTCGCCTCGGATTCGGCAAGCCGTTCAGCGAGCAGCCGGCTACGCTCTTCTTCTTCTCTGCGCCGGAGTGCTTGCTCGTGTTCTCGTCTTCGCTCCTCCTCCTCTGCTCGCCGTTCTTCCTGCTGTCTCTGAGCCCATTCGTCGCGTGCGGCGAGAATTCCTGATTCTGCCGCCATGAGATCTTTGTTCGTGGGGTCCAGCACGTACGCGCGTGTGATGATTCTCAAGGCCTCCGCGAAATCGGCTTCGGTGGAGGCTTTCTCCGCTTCCGTGATGGCGTTGCCAATGGTGGCCTGCAGGCGTTCCTCTTCACGCTTGCGTTCTTCTTCCTCTTTGCGTTTGCGTTCGATCGCCGCCTGCCGGATCTCCTCATGCTTGCGCGCAATCTCCTTTTCTATCTTGGCGGCATCCCGGTTCCCGGGGTCAATGACGAAGGCAAAGGCCAGTTCGGACTGTGCCTCCGCAAGCAATCCGGCTTCGAGAAACTCCCGGGAGCGACGCAGACAGAGATGCATCTTCTGCTCCTGGGCGATCCTTCGAGCCTGTTCCCGACGGGATCGGCTCTCTTCCTCTTCCCGACGAACCCGTTCGCGCTCTTCCTCCAGTCTTCGCGCTCTCTCCGCTTCCTCCTCCTCACGAGCGATCCTCAAGCGCTCCTGCTCGCGGTGGTGCGCATCTTTCTTGGCTTTGCGGATCTTCACTTCGAGCTCGTGAATCTCCTTGTTCTCCGGATCGAGAAGATTGGCGCGGGCAATCTCCTCAAGGGCTTTATCATATTCATTCCTGGCAAGGTACGCGTTTGCCTGGCTGATCAAGGATGCGATTTTGGAGAGAAGGGCGACACGCTTCCGCTGTTCCTCCTTCGTTCCGCTTCTTCCGCTTGTCGGTTGAGTTGGCCGTCCGGTCTTAGGAGGTGGGACGGCCACGGCGTTCAGCTGGCTCTCAACAGCCGGCAGGGTGTACTGAACAGGTCCCTTAACGAGAGCTTCGAGGCGGTCCTCCACCGGGAGATGTGTGACTGGCGGCTCTGAGCGCGATTTTCCTGCAGCAACAAGCGCACGCAGACGCTCTTCGTATGCCGGCAGATAGGGGTTTTCGGGATACTGCTCCCGAACTCTGATGAGGATCCTCAGGGCCTTTGCGTAGTTTTCCTCTCTGACGAGTTTGTCGACCAACCGTAAGGACATAGCCGCCTGAACCCTCTTCTTCGATGACCGGTGGGGACCTGCTGTAGTGGTCTAATTCCACGGAGCTAGGGTACAAAGGATATGCCAGCTGTGCGGGCCGAAGTGCTGGATTGCGCTTGAGAATCTGGGCGAAAGGGAAGCGCCTGGTGAGTGGAGATTACTCTCTGCGATGGTGATGTGCATTCATGGGGAACAGCAGTATCAGTTGCCCGATGAGGTGGAGCTGTCCGTTCGTGCCCCGGTACTATCTCGCGAGCTGTCAGGCATCTGTTCGCGTACTTCCGGCGCGGCGGGTGGGGAGGCCTTCTTCTCTTCGTGGTGGTAGGTCTCGCGTTGCGGTGTGAGCACCTCAGGCCGTGTCTGGGTTGGCCTCGTCATGTTGTCACGCAACCAGAGCTGAATTAGGCCATAGCCGATAAATGCCATGGCCACAAGGATGATCCCCACGAGGATGACCGTGAACGTTCGGCTTCGCGGTTTCGGCGGTTCTCTCCGATCGGCCTCCTGACGAGGAGCGGCCTCCACGGTCTTCAGGGGAGGTGGTGGCGGCGGGGAGACAACGGCCGCTGCGGCTGGGGAGGGAACGGCGGGAATTTCACTGTGCAGCTCGGCGAGCTCGACGATGTGTCGCTCGAACTGCTTCGCTGTTTCGTTTGTCGATTCAATGATGAAGACCCTTCGGATCTCCGCCAGTGCGTTGTTGTACTCTCCCTTCCGAACGTAGTCGTGCGCGTGCTGAAAGTACTGGTTCTTGAGCCACTCGAGTGCCGCCTCGCGGTCCGCCCGGTTAGCCTTCGGTGCCGGCGCTGCCTCTCCGATCGCGGCCTCGTCGTCCGGTTCCTCCGGGGGCGGTCCTTCAACAGCGCGGTCAATGATCCCGGGTATTGACTCGAGGATGTCGGATCGCTGCTCATCTGTGAGGCCGTCTCCCTCAGAGAGTTCGATCAGTTGTTCGATCTGCTTCTCGAGTGCGAGGACGTAGATGTTGTTCGGCTCAAGATCTTTGGCCCTCTGTGCACATGCCAGCGCCTCGAGGTAGTTGCCGGTTTCGACGTCTGCGTGAGCCTTTGCAAGGTGACCGGCGAGATCCTCGCCGGGTGACTGTGGTGTCTGATCGGTCATAGGTCGTGGTGGGGTTCGTTCCATACTGAAGATATTACATCATGCGCTAAAGGGCAAAGGAGATTCTCGCCTCCTCTGATCTGCGTCACAGCGATGTGGTGTCCGCCGTCACCTTTTCAGGGATACCTCCAAGTATGAGGATGAATCGTGGGTCATGACCACGATGACGCCTGATTCTGCATCGAGGTTCCAGGTTGAATCGGCGAGGTCAGACGAGTCATGGGGCGCTCTCGGGATACTCTTTCCTCCGGATGTTACCCGGGCAGGGGTGAAGCCGGCGCCAGCGATTCTGAGAACCAGACGCCTCTCCGGAGGGATAAACGTCCCCTCAGCTCGCCCCAACTGGATTCGTATTTCGTCAGAGAGCTGGAGGTGCGTGATGGTCCGCTTGAAGTATCCGCCCTCGCGGTACTGGAAAGATATGCCGTCATCTTCGTAGTACTCGGTGGAGTCGGCACCCGACGGCTTGAGGAATATGTGAACACTCAGCGGGTCGATCGGGGATTCATCGCTGTACTGGACAGGTTGCTGTGTCGGCACCGTCGCACCGGCCCGGGCCAAGAGCGGGATTCGGTCGAGAGGTGCAGAGACAGTAATGGTACTGCCCCCTTCATGGAGCTCGGCTGTCCAGAAATCATACCAGAGGCCTGCGGGAAGTTCGACGATCCGTTCCCTTGTGCCGGGTGAGAGGATGGGAGCGACAAGGAGTCCGTCCCCGAACATGAATTGACGGCTCTCCAGTGTGAAGCGCGGGTCTTCAGGATAGGCAAACACCATGGGGCGCATTGCTGGAAGGCCGGTGGTGGAGGAAACGCGCATGGCGTTGTAGAGGTAGGGGAGCAGCCTGTACCGGAGCTCGATCGTTTTTCTATTGATGTCGGTGAAGGCTTCCCCGAACTCCCAGGGCTCCTTGTTGGGTTCATTGATAACCGAGTGGGCCCGCATGAGCGGTGTGAACACGCCGAGCTGGAGCCAGCGCGCAAAGAGCTCTCCGGACGGGTACCCTATGAACCCGCCGATGTCGGTGCCGACAAAGGTGAAGCCCGAGATGCTCAAATTGAGGCACATGGAGAGACCCAGTGAGAGGTGTTCCCACGAGGAGACGTTGTCCCCGGTCCACACCGCGCTGAACCGTTGACCCCCCGCATACGTTGCGCGCGTGAGGACGAACGGCCGTTCGTCAGGGCGGTGTCGCAATGTGCCGTCGTAGGTGGCACGCGTCATCTGCATCCCGTAGATGTTATGGTTGGCTGCGTGTGACGATGAGACACCGTGACCATGATGCATTGCGTTCAGGTCAATGGTCTTGCTGGGAACATTGAAGACGGAAGGCTCATTCATGTCGTTCCACCAGCCGCGTATCCCGACGCTCACCAGATCTGCAAACTGCTCTCCCCACCAGAGGCGGGCCGAGGGATCGGTGAAATCGGGGAACGCGCAACGCCCGGGCCACACCTCACCAACGAACAGGCTCCCGTCAGGTTCTTTCACGTAGACATCTCGATCCATGCCGCTCACGTACGCGTGGTAGGAGGAATCTACTTTGATGCCGGGATCAACAATGACGGCAGTTCTGAAGCCGTCATCGGCAAGGTCTTTGACGAGCTTCATTGGATCCGGGAAATCTTCAGTGTCCCAGGTGAAGATCCGGTAGCCATCCATGTAGTCAATATCCAGATATATCACATCGCAGGGGATGGTCCGTTTCCGGAAGCCATCGGCAATTTCACGGACCCGCTTCTCTGACGCGTAGCTCCACCTGCACTGCTGATAGCCAAGTGACCAGCGTGGGGGGAGTGGCATGCGTCCCACGAGCTGGGTGAAGCGTTCAAGGATCTTGCACGGCTCCGGGCCATAGAAGAAGTAGTACGTGAGGACGCTGTCCTGAGTGCCAAAGGAATACTGGTCGCGGGCCTCTTTTCCCATGTCGAAAGAGCTCCAGTGCGGACTGTCCAGGAATATTCCGTAGGCCCTTCCCTTGGCGATGCCGTAGAAGAACGGGATGGACTTGTAGAGAGGGTTGGTGTCAGGACCGTAGGCGGGAATGTCGGAGTTCCACATGGTCATGTGAGTCCGTTTGCGCTCGAACCTCCCGGCCTGCTCCCCGAAACCGTAGTAGTACTCCTCCTCGGGCATCTCCTTCCAGAGGCGTGTTTCCCCGTCCGCCCAGCTCATCCCTTTGGCGCGGTCGTCGGCATTGATGATAGTGCCTGCAGGATCCAGGAACACCAGTCGAAGCGGATTCCTGTGAACAGCAAGTGTCATCTGGTTGGTGGTCAGGAAGAGAACGCCGGCTGAATCGATGACTCTCGTGCGAACGGGAGCCCATTGCTGAGTGAGTACAGCCCAGGATGAGTCGGTGCCCGATCGTCCGTGAGGTACGTAGCGCATTCTGACAAGATCTTCAGCCAGAACGCTGATGGTGAGCGTAAGGTTCTCAGCCTCGATCCGAAGGTCCCCTGAGTGCTCCGTCCGGTGGTCAAGGACGTTCCCCGCAGATTGCCACCCGGCAGAACCGGGGAGAGCGATTGCCCCACACAGAGAGAGTACGGTGAGAAGCCGTCTGGTCATCGTGCGGTTCCGGGAGGCGGTGTCTCTGGGAACCCCGATTCTGGAGGGGAGGGGGGTTGTTCTGGGCGTTGCCGGATACGGGCATCCGCCTATAGCGTCACCTCGCTCTCGGAATCGAAGAAGTGGATCTTGGACGTGTCGATGAGGAGCGTGCATATGGTGCCGACATCGGGTGGGCTGTCGGTGGCGAGACGCGCTACGTATTGTTCTTCGGAACCCGTTGTGAAGTAGACAAACACCTCGTTGCCCACCGGCTCGACCACATCGATCTGCGCGTCGAACGGAGCAACGTTCCTCGCTTCGACCGTCTGGGCGGCGTGGATGTGCTCGGGCCGAATTCCCAGTGTGATGCGTTTACCGAGTGTGGGTTGGAGCTTTGGCCTGAATGCGTCAGGCACGGTGAAGCCGAACGAGGTACCCTCCTGGCGAAACTCCAAGGCGCCGTTGGATGAGATGGTCCCTGCAAGGAAATTCATGGTAGGGCTTCCGATGAATCCTGCCACGAATTTGTTCGCGGGTGCATGGTAGATGTTGAGTGGGGTGTCAACTTGTTGCACCAGTCCGTCCTTCATGACCACGATCCTGTCCCCCATCGACATTGCCTCGATCTGATCGTGGGTGACATAGATCATTGTGGTCTGGAGCCGGTGATGGAGTCGCGATATTTCGGTCCTCATCTGGACCCGCAGGTTGGCATCGAGATTGCTCAAGGGCTCGTCAAAGAGAAAGACCTTGGGCTGCCGGACGATTGCCCGGCCCAGGGCAACGCGTTGACGCTGGCCCCCTGAGAGGGCCTTGGGTTTGCGGTCCAGGTAAGTGTCAATGCCCAGAATCTTTGCTGCCTGGCGGACGCGCGTCTCGATTTCCGGCTTGGGGTACTTCCGCAGTTTCAGACCGAAGGCGAGATTGTCGTAGACAGACATGTGCGGGTAGAGGGCGTAGTTCTGAAAGACCATCGCAATGTCCCGGTCTTTCGGGGCAATAGCATTGACGACCTTCCCGTCGATGGAGATCGTGCCATCGGTGATCTCCTCAAGGCCCGCGATCATCCGTAGCACAGTTGACTTTCCGCAGCCGGATGGTCCGACCAGGACGACGAATTCCTTGTCATGGATCTGGACGTTGACGCTGCGGACAGCCTGGACTTTGCCGTCGTAGGTTTTGGATACGTCTGCGAGATGGACTTCTGCCATGGCCTCTCGGTGGGGATGTTGGGGTACAAATCATACAAATATATTGCCCTTGCCGTAGAAAAACAAGAAGCATCGGGTGCTCACCAGGGGTCTACCGGAGACTCCAAAGATTTCTCTTGACAAAGGAGTTGGATATGATATCTTGATGGAAGCGCTTCCACCCGCTTCACTCATTTCCCGGGCCTGTTCACGTTCCGTTCGTATGGGCATAACCATCTACGACCTCGCCCGCGAGGCAGGGGTGGGTATTGGGACAGTGTCACGTTGCCTGAACAACCACCCCAGCGTTTCCAGGCAAACCCGAGCCAAGGTTCTTGCGCTTGCCAAAAGGCTCAATTACCAGCCTCATGCCTACGCCCAACGCCTGGCCTCCAGAAGAACCAACACCATAGCAGCCATCATCCCGTTCTTCACCAACTACTTCTTCCTCCAAATCCTCCAGGGCATTCAGGAGAGAGCGTCTCGGCTAGGTCTTGATCTCATCCTGCACGGTGTGACTCGTACCGATCAGGTGGAACAGTCTCTGCGGCGGTCACTGCAGCGTGGTAGGGTCGATGGTGTGATGTTCTTCTCGATGCCCCTTCCCGATCTCTACGCGGAGAAGTTTCTCCAGATGCAGCTCCCGCTTGTCCTGGTTGACGCATGTCATCCTTCGTTTGACTCCATCCGGATTGAAAACCGGGAGGGAGAGTACCGGGCCACGGCACACCTCGTTGGCCTCGGTCATCGCCACATCGGAATGATCAATGCTTTACCGAAGACCCAGCCGGCGCTCGATCGTTTGGCCGGATATCGAGATGCTCTGCAGGAAGCCGGAATACCGTACGATGATGAGCTGGTCTTCCACTCCGCTGATCCCCGGCAGGATGGATTCACAGAAGAAGCGGGTCGGGAGGCGATGAAGAGGCTTCTCCGGCGGAGTTTGCACGGCGAACCAATCCGTGCGGTTGTCATCGCGAGTGATATTCAGGCGATAGGTGCCCTCGAAGCTGCACGGGAAGAAGGTGTTCGCGTTCCGGAAGACATTGCCCTGGTGGGATTCGATGACATAGAATTTGCCCGGCACTTCCGTCTGACGACCATGCGACAGCCGATGTATGAGATGGGCGTGATTGCGCTGGAGCATCTTGTCGAGAGAATCAAGCATCCGACACTTCACCCCTCGATGAGATCATTCGTCCCCGAACTGATCGTGCGGAGTACGTGCGGTGGCCAACCTGGGGGGGAGCCGGCATCGATGACAGAAGATCGTTCGCTCAACGATGGCAGCGACGTCTCCATCGGCCGAGCACAGGGCTCGTAATCATAAGGAGTCAGAACTATGGATGGACGATGGTGGATCGTTCTCGTGATTCTGCTCGGCGTGACCTCATCGGCGAATGCCGGGAGCACCGGGAAGATCGCCGGTGAGGTGAAGGATACCCAGACGGGCGAGGCTCTTATCGGGGTCAACGTCCTTCTCGAAGGTACCACTCAGGGGGCAGCCACCAACATCGACGGCTACTATGTTATCTTGAACATCCAACCGGGAACCTACACACTCCTTGCCTCGGCAGTGGGCTACAACAAGAAACGGATCGAAAACGTCAGGGTCTCGATCGATCTCACGACTACCATCAATGTTGACCTCGCGCCGACGGTTCTGGAGGTGGCCGAAGAGGTTGTTGTTACCGCCGAGAGGCCTCTCGTCCGGCAGGACGTGACTGCAAAGACTGCGGTCGTCGGAAGCGAGCAGATAGATGCTCTGCCGGTGGTGGAGGTCGCAGAGGTTCTAGAGCTGCAGGCCGGCTTTGTCGCGGGGAGCTTGCGCGGGGGGCGTCAAGGCGAGGTTGCGTACTGGATCGATGGCGTGCCGGTGACTGACGTGTACGACGGATCGCGCGTGGTGGAGGTGAACAAGAATCTCGTCCAGGAGCTCCAGCTGGTTTCGGGAGCATTCAACGCCGAGTACGGTCAGGCCATGTCGGGAATAGTGAACATTGCCACGAGAGAAGGGGGTCAGTCCTTCGCGGGCGGCGTAAGCATCTGGGGGGGTCAGTACGTCACAACCGACAAGACGTTGTTTCCAGGGAACGACGATTTCCAACCGACACTCATCCGGAACATCGAGGCGAACCTGAGCGGCCCCATCCTGGGCGATCAGCTGACATTCTTCGTCAACGGGCGTTACTACAGAGACGGCGGCTGGCACAACGCGTATCGCCGGTTCAACCCCTCGAACATCTCCTTTACCGATGAAATCACAAGGGAGTTCACACTCTACCGCGACGCGGAAGGCCGGGGGGACAGCTCTGCAGTATCGATGAATTCGTTCGAGCGGTACTACGGGCAGGGGAAGCTCGCCTGGAAAATCATTCCGACAATGAAGTTGACCGTGAACTACATCTATGATGACACAGAACAGAGGGGGGATCTGCTTACACGCGAATACGATAGGGGATACTTCTACAATCCCGATGGTCTGGGTACCAACAAGGGAAAGGCCCACACCGTCATTTTCCAGCTGACACACACGCTCTCGCAGAATACGTTCTACTCGGTCGGCGGATCCTGGTTCCAGCGGGATGTCCGGTACAGCCTCTACGACCTGGAGTACGAGCCGGCGAACGACGGGTCCGGCGACCTCATTGAGAAAGTCGTTCCGGGAAACCCGCGGTATGTCCACCCGAAGCTCTTTCTCACCGATGATCCGTACAGTTTCTTCACAGGGGGAACGGACCTGAGTGTCTTTCAGCGCCAGACAGTCACCAGGCTCCTGAAGTTTGACATTTCAAGCCAGCTAGACCAGATCAACCTGGTGAAGATCGGGGCGGAGATCAGGTCGCACGATCTCTTCTTCGAAGACATTGACCTGCAGCCGATTGCCTCGCAGACGGACATCGATCTGGCAACGGCCAGCCCCTACATTCAGACGCGGATACTTCCAACGTCATCGAATTTCCATAACGTGTATGACCGCTCCCCCATAGAGCTCTCCGCCTACGTACAGGACAAGCTCGAGTTTAAGAATTTCATCCTCAACATCGGTGTTCGCTTCGACTACTTTGATTCCAAGGGATTCGTCCTGAACGACGACACGACAAACAACAGGGAGTTCTACACGGTCGACGATCCGAACATCTATGCGCCGATCAAGCCCTCCAACGCAGCACGCACTCTGGAGGAACGCCGGAGCTACTGGTATCGCCCCGCGTCTTCCAAGTGGGCTGTCAGCCCCAGGATCGGCGCCTCCTTCCCCATAACCGCCCAGGGGATGGTCTATTTCTCCTACGGACATTTCTTCCAGATTCCACGATTCGAGAGGTTGTACCAGAACCCCGAATTCAAGCTCGGCTTCGGTACGGGGAACCTGGGTGTCGTCGGTAATACCGATCTTAAGCCCGAGATGACGATCAACGCGGAGATCGGGGTGCGGCAGGCGCTCAGTGACGATGTCGCAATCGACGTGACCGCTTACCTGCGCGACATCCGGGACCTAACGGGAACGCTGTCCGAGGAAATCGTCATCTTCGGCGGGTCCTCGAAGTACAGCAGATTCGTGAACAGTGATTTCGGGTTGGTGAAAGGTATCGTCCTCACGCTCACGAAGAGGTTCAGCGGCGGGTTCGCAGCGACCGTCGACTACACCTACCAGGTAGCCGAAGGGAGCACCTCGGACCCCGAGGAGGCACGGAACGCCATTGCCGGGAATTCTCAGCCTACACTGCAGTTGCGACCGCTCAACTGGGACCAGCGCAACACGCTCAACTTCACCGCCTCCTACAATGCCGAGGGCTGGGGAGCGAGTCTTATAGGGCGCTTTGGAAGTGGAACCCCCTACACTCCCCGCCGCTTGGAAGATAACACTTCCCTCCTGACCAACAGCGAACTTAAGCCCTCCACGACCACCCTGGACGTACGCGCGTTCTATGAGTTCCCGTTCGACGTCGTGAGACTGGTTCTCTTT
>Ga0209536_100008591_pt1 | contig 15298 bp, 10 predicted proteins | sample DeeMarSeWOR28_12_FD_187461 | JGI IMG/M metagenome (GOLD analysis project Ga0209536, IMG submission 187461) | Marine sediment microbial communities from White Oak River estuary, North Carolina - WOR-2-8_12 (SPAdes) (version 2) | ecosystem: Environmental > Aquatic > Marine > Intertidal zone >...
ATCTCTGCCACAAGCCTCGTCTCTTTTCGACGATTCTCATCGGCTGCTTCAGCAGTCACTCTTTGACGGGCTAATTCGTCTCGTGCCGGGTCATTCGCCTTGCCCCTCCTTGTGTAACGGATCTGTTTTAGATCAATGTGCTCCAAGTTGTTCTCAATCATCAGACGTTCCCAATGGCGTTCATCAAAGGTCTTCTGCTCGGTTCGGCCAAAGGCCTCCAGCATAACTTCCACCTCACCCTCAGTAAGGCCTTTTAGGAAGGCGACCCCTTTTAGCTGAAGCTGGTTAAGGAGTTCGAGAAAACCCTTGGCGACCACCTTGAAATCCTTGGTCGCAATCTTCTGTCCATTGACCACCAGAGCCCGTTCTATTTGCATGATATTGAAGTGTTCATTTTTTTCGAGAATTCCATCGATTCTGGCCTTCAGCCTTTGGGTGACGTCGATAACGGGCTTACTGCCGGGGGGATAAAGCTTTATATTTCGGACCGCAATCATAAACTCGCGTATCATATGGGGGACACGAGCCAGGCCGTCAGCGTCCAAAGGGACATCCGCTCCGGCCATCTCGGCCGGTTCTTCGGCGGTGTAAAGGATAGCTTCCTGGGCATTGAATTTCGCGGCATTTGATGTTGCCAGGATCCGCTCGTACGTTCCCGCCTTTTCCTGGTCCGTGGAACGCTTGAAGTGGTAAGCAAGGGTTGCAGCAGAGGGCAGGAGCTGGCGCTGATAAAGTGTTTCTTGATAATTACCTATACGTTCGTGAAGTTTCTGTTTTCTGTTCTGGTCTATGGACCCGTAAGCAATCTCAAGGACGCGTTTCCCCAAAAAGCGTATCACCTCATCGTTTAGCTGAAAGTCTGACTGGAGAAGACCTTGGGCCACAGCCTGATCTATAAACTCCAGGACCTTCGCTTCCATGGCCTCAGAACTTCCTATGAGCATACTCAATGAGACATCATCGCCAAGAGCGGATACCTGCTCAAGCATTTGCCTGCTGTCTTCATCCAGGGCGGCAATTTTTTGGGTGACGATCTCTTCCAGGGACTTGGGGAGATAGCCCTCCTCCACGGGTCTGATGACCCATCGCTGACCGACAAGGGTGATCTGTTGGTCCATGACCAGTTTACGTAAGATTTCGCTAATAAAAAGGGGGTTTCCTTGTGTAATCTGGAAAAGCTCATCCTCAAAGTTATCAGGTTTATCCAGATTGGGGAATATTCTCCTGACATGCCTGGCTATTTGAGCAGCTGTGAGGGGGGTAAGGGAGATCTTTTGAAGGCCCAGTTCTTCACCGTAGGCAGCGTGGAATCTTTCCAGAGGACCCTTCTCTCCCGCCTTAGCCTCTTTGGTCTCCGAGGAAGTACCGCAGATAAATAGTGGGAGGTCGTCTCTCATCATTAATTTGCGCAGGAGGAGCATGGTTGCCTCGTCGCCAAAGTGCAGGTCATCAATGAAAATGATAAGAGGTCGCTGACCCAAGATCTTGGGAATGAAATGGACCAGGGTGGTGAAAATGCCTTCACGAAACTCCCCCTCTTTCTCATCTATCAGGGCCTCATCGGCGTCTCCAAGCTGTGGAATAATTTGGCCCAGGTAGCTGAGTTCCCTGGGATTGAGTTTCTCTAAGACTTTTGCCCCTTTATCTTTCCGTTTATTCAGAATGTCTATGAGGATTTTCGTGGTCAGATAATAGGGACGGAACATCTCCTGAGAGGCACCGTTGACTTTAACCTGCCATATCTTCTTCTTTTTGAGATTTTGGCGCATCGCTTCGAGGAACTCTGTTTTGCCCAGGCCAGGAGAGCCTTCAACAATGAGAAACTGGCTTTTCTTCCTACTAAAGGCTTTGAGGGCGTTGGTCACTTGTGCCAGCTGCTTACTCCGACCCACAAGCTTGACGTCCTCAAGCTGGTAAATGGCTGCTTTGTCAAATACATCCTCCAGGGCCACCTCAGTGGCGTTCACATAGCAGTCCCGGCCCCTCTTTTTCGCGGAATAAAGGGCCGTATCAGCTCTTTGGATTAGGGCCTTGCTGTTTTTGGCGTCTTCAGGGGCCGAAGCGATTCCAATGCTAAGGGTGATCTTCAGGGGGGTGTCAACAGTGCCCGGCTGAAAGGACTTCTCATGGACCTTTTTGTATAGTTTCTCGCCCCTCTGCAAGGAGTTCTGCTTATCTGTTTGAAGCAGAAGCATAAACTCATCGCCCGCATAGCGAACGGCCAAGCCATCATTCCCCGCCACCTCCTGGATCAGGCCTGCCACCCAAATCAATGCCTGGTCGCCGGTCTGGTGGCCATACCTATCATTGATCTGCTTGAAATTATCCACATCCATCATGAGGAGGGAGAAAGGACGTTGTTCCAGGGTGTCCCACTGGACTTTGGACTGAAGGTATTGGTAGAGGAAACGTCTATTGTAGATGCCGGTCAGTTCATCTTCGAAGATGAGGCGTGAAGGATCTTTCCCGGAGTGCTCCAGGAAGTTGAAGAGTTCTTGGCGTTGCTCCATGGGGGTTGGGTTGATAACAGTTTAATTTTACTATAAAAAGCATACGAAAAATGGGGCCAAATGTCAAGCTGGAAGATTTGTCCCAAGTCCTGCCTTAGGCGGTGTTTTTCCACCATTCCGGACGGAGATATGGGCGGAAGGCCAGAATGGGGAAAGAATGAGTGGCTGGCACGAGGCATTGAGCCAATGGAGGAGAGTGGGCCATCATCTGGCGTGCTGTCGGGGCGCCTAGGGTTCCGAGATTGTGGTCACGGTTTTGGCGGCCTCTCGCAGTAGGCGCTGTTTGGTTGCGAAAAGGGTGGGGCTGAGACTCACATGATATCTGTGCGGATTGTGAAATCGCTTGTAAGCGGGATCCAGCTCCTGCAGATTCTTGAGGGAATGATCCCTTATCGTATGCAGGGAAGGGCTCTCATAAACGAGTCTCCCTTTCTGAAATACGGGTACCATGAGTTCGCGCATTTTGAACTGTTTGGGGTAGGTCTTGTAGACATGGTGGAACATGGGGTGATAGGCTCGAAAAGAGCGTCCTTGGGGAATTTTTTCATCATCGAGAAAAAGCACATCACCTCTCATCTCACCCCTCTTATCGTACATCCTCACCACCTTTTTGAGACCCGGGTTCATTATCTTTTCAGGGTTATCTGACCTCTTGATTTTGGGCACCATCCTTTCGCTGTCCTCATCCAGAGCGGTCAGTTTATAAACGCCCCCGAGGGCAGGGCATGAGAAGGAGGTGACCAGGCGTGTACCCACGCCCCACGTGCCCACTCGGGCGCCCTGCCTTTTTAGGCTCTCCACGATCCACTCATCCAAGTCACTTGAGGCCACGATGGTGGCATCTTGAAAGCCAGCCTTGTCCAACATGCGCCGGGCCTCTTTGCTCAGGTAGGCGAGATCACCGCTATCTAGGCGGATCCCACGGATTTCGTGTCCTTTTTCCCTCAGATCCTGGGCCACCTTTATGGCGTTGGGCACGCCACTGTGCAGCGTGTCATAGGTATCCACCAGCAACACGCAGGCGTCGGGATATACCTCGGCGTAAGCCTGAAAGGCCTCCACCTCCTCGGGAAAACTCTCCACCCAGGAGTGGGCGTGAGTCCCACGCACCGGTATGCCGTAGAGACGACCTGCGAGCACATTGGAGGTCCCTTCTACACCGCCGATGTACGCAGCACGGGATGCCATCAAGGCCCCATCTGGACCGTGGGCCCTTCGCAGACCGAAATCTACCACAGGATCCCCCTGGGCTGCCCAGACGACCCGAGCCGCCTTTGTGGCAATGAGTGTCTGAAAATTCATCACATTGAGGAGCGTGGTCTCGATGAGCTGGGCCTCGGGCAAGGGTGCGGTGACTCGAACCAAGGGTTCATGGGGGAAGACCACTGTTCCTTCGGGGATGGCCCAGAGGTCCCCGGTAAATTTGAAATTCCCCAAATAGGCAAGAAACTCTTTGGAAAACATACTTAGCCCCTCCAGATAAGAGAGATCATCTCCGTTGAAGCGCAGATTCTGCATATAATCAATCACATCAGCCAGGCCAGCCAGTATGCAATACCCGCCATTATCTGGTACAGATCTAAAAAAATAGTCAAAGTTAGCCCACTGCTCTTTCTTGCCTTCATAGACATACCCGCCCACCATGGTGAGCTGATAGAGATCGGTCAATAACGCCCATTTGGACCACATTTTCACATCCTCCGGGAAGTCCCCCAAGTCGAGGTTCCCCACCCAGTTCAAGGTTTAGTGTTCAATAATAACCCGGGCATCCACTGCCAGAGCACCTTCACCTTCGGCGTAGACTATGACAGGATTCACATCAATTTCCTTGATCAGAGGAAGATCCACCATCATTTGAGAGAGTCTCACAAGGAATTCCTCTATGGCACTTGTATCAGAGGGTTTCGCACCTCTGATGCCTGATAATATCTGACGCCCCTTTATTTGGTTGATCATGCGACCGGCCTCTTCACGATTGATGGGAGCAACACGCCAGACCACGTCTGCCAGGGTCTCCACAAGAATCCCCCCCAAACCAAAGAGAATAACCGGTCCAAAAATTTCGTCACGCTTGCAGCCCAAGATGACTTCCTGGCCTTCTCTCACCATGGGTTGTATAAGAACTTCCAGGTCACGGCTGTCCGCTAGGGCCTGAAAATGCCGGAAAACGCCCTTAATTTGTTCCTCTGAATGGAGATTCAACCTGATGGCTCCCAAATCCGTTTTATGGGAGATATGAGGGCGGTTGATTTTCATGACGACCGGAGCATTGAATGATCGCCAAGCCTCAACGGCCTCATCTAATGAGCTGGCTAAACGGTAGTCCGGTAACGCAAGGCCATAATGCCCAATAAGATCCAAGGAATCCTTGAGCAAAAGGGATTCCTGGCCTGGAGCCATATGCAAGATGGCTTCAGCCCCTCTTACATTCACATCCTGGATGGTCTGGGCTTCTATGGAGATGGGTCTTCTGGAAGCCCAACTGTGGGATAGGTGAAAAGCACGCATGGCATTCTCTGGGGCAGAGAAGATAGGGATATTGGAATGCTTCCGCAGGTATCCCATTTCTACAGCTTCCGTCATCACGAAGAGTGCAACGGGCTTTTGATATCGCTCCACCAGCTTCTCCACCTTGTAAACCAGGTTGCGGGATGCTTCCTGTTCAAAACCGGAGCGGCGGTAACCGTGCCCCAGCATCACCCCATCTACGTCCTTACGCTTCAACATTTCTTCTACGATATATTCATAAAATTCCAGATCAAAGAGGTCACCCAAGTCCAAAGGATTTTGGAGTCGGATTACATGGGCCCTGAGTCGGCTCTCCACTTTTCTCAAGAATTCTTCTGGAAAAGGCGGAAGGTGGAATCCATAGTGGGCACAGGCATCAGCCGCTATGACGGCATGACCTCCAGATCGAGACACCACCGCCAGTCGGTTGCCTTTAAGGGGGGGTAGCGTGAAGGTTTTAATGTAGTCCATGGCTTCATCCATGGTATTCACACGCACGCAACCCGCCTGCTCCAGGGCATGATCCACCAGTTGATCGTCGGTAAACAGGGCGGCCGTATGGGAATGGGCGATCTGCGCGCTTGCCCTGAACCGATTTGATTTATGGACAAGTATGGGCTTTTCGGATTTCGAAGCGATTTCAATAAATCTCCTGCCGTCCGTGAATCCTTCAAGATATAAGAGGATAATTCTAGTCCCTTCATCATGGATCAGATATTCTAAGAGCTCATTTTCATCCACATCCATTTTGTTGCCCAAGGATACGAATTTGTTGATTCCAATATCCTCTTCTGCCAGGAACCCAACATAGCCCAATCCTACGCCGCCGCTTTGTGCCAGAACAGACACTGGGCCCAATGAGATCTCTCTTCGTAAAGGCATAAATGGAAGGGCCATCCCATTTTCCAGATTGGTCACGCCTAGGCCGTTTGGCCCTATAATTCGAATGCCGTGCCTTCTTGCCACTTGAATGCAGGCATCTGCAAGAGACCCTCCCTCTTCACCCAATTCGGAAAAACCGCTCGACTCGATGACAACACTTTTGATTCCCTTGCGGCCACATTGCTCCAAAATCCCTGGGATGGATTTTGCTGGCGTAAGGATCACGGCCAGATGAATGTCCCGGTCAATCTGCTCCACAGAGGGATAAATCTGCTGCCCAAAGACAACCCCTTTCTTTAAGCCTATGGAGAGGATCTCTCCCTCGTATCCGAACATGAGACAGTTCATAACAATGTTCCTCCCAAGATTGTTCTGGCCAGGAGAAACGCCAATGACCGCAATACTTTTGGGATAGAAGAAGTTAGAAAATTGCTCAGGGCTGCCCATCAGCGTTGTTTCCTTCTTCTCATTTTTCTCGCCTCCTCTTTCCATCCCTTTTGCCTCTTGCCCTTGCGACGGCGAGATCGATCGGGATCCCGGTCTAAATCCAGAACAAAGGTGCCAGCCTCAAAGTCAGCTCTACCCTCCATTCCTTTCTCTCTTTTTCTCTCAGGAATCTTTATGTCCTCTTTAGACACAGGGGGGCCGTTGATAAACCTGGCAGGAACCTGATCGGTTAGAAAAAGGTTGCCAAATGGATATAAGGAAATTCCCGCCTCCCGTGCCGAGGCGGCCATAATCTCCAGCAACACAGGCTTTTGATCTCGACGTCGCCCGATTCTTTCGGCCATCTCTCGATCCGGTGATAGGACAAGGTATCTCCCCTCTACCGCTGTTAAACCTTTTTCCATGACAACAGGATGGGCCCTTCTCCTCACGGCAACGAACAGGATTTTGGGTGGGAACTGAGATGGATTCTCAAGGTCGAGATGCCAGCGTCTATCCAAGGCCCTAATGCGGTCTTCTTCTGGTTGGAAAAGGGCTCGGTCATTTCCTAACAGGACCTCGTTGATGTGACCCTTTCTCACATAGCCCCAGCCTGGCTCCTCATGAACAGCCCAAAGAAATTCCTTGTATGTCACAAAGCCTTCACTGTCTGGCACGAGACCGAATTCGTCAGGTTTATGCCCCAGAATATAGAGCATAAAGCGGGCCAAGTTATGGGTCTTTATCTGATTTCTTTTAGACACGCCTAATGCCTTTTAAAACATGATATCAACAAACTCTCGAAAAACCGTCTTCATGGAGGCTGTTGGAAAATGTCCATATGCAAGGCTTCCGAAATCCCGAGGAATGAGGCATATGTAGAAGTACGCCGCAGTGACGAGGGATGAGGGTAACGCAGCCCTTCGGCTTTGCTCAGGGCCATGAGTCCTTCGACCTTGCTCAGGACCGTGAGCCTGCCGAACGGCTTGTCGAATGGCAGATGGGCGTTTTACGACAGCCTCAACAGCAGATCCCCTTGTTGGCACCCCCTTCTGGAGAGCTTGGCTCGGTCTCAGCAGAGTTTTCCGGCGACTCAATAATACAGCAACAGGAATCGCCCTTTCTACCCAATGCTGTATTGATGACCGCAGCGGCACAACCCACCCCAGGCCTTACACGAATTGCATCGGAAGGACAATTCATAGAACATGCCCCGCATTCTATACATGCGTCCCGGTCTAGGATCACGGCTGTGCCATTGTTCAGACCAAAGACAGCATGAGGGCAGACGAGGAGACACATGCCACATCCCACACACTTCTCCGGCTGCATACCCAAAGTTACCACATCCTTGAGATAGATCATTCGAGCCATGATTCAACGCCTCTTAAATTTTGAAAATTACTGAAACCAAACAGCCTTTAACTGCGCTATTATTTATGCCTTGCCCATGGAATGATGGAACGATGGAATATTGGGGAAGGAACTTAAAAAATCTAATTATCAAAAATACCTTCGAACCCATCATTCCACTATTCCAATACTCCAAAATTCCATTTGCGTAGCGAAGCGGAGCCGAATCCAACGCCTTATGCCATGATCAGGGCGCTAACCCATAACGCGAGGCCAACGAAACCGGCCCCAATCTCCAGGGGCAGTGCCCAGCGCATTTCTTTCTTCACGCCGGAAAGAGAGGTGTAGGTGGTTGCGCCTGTAAAGTTCATGGCCAAATAGGCCGTGGCAGCGAGAACCAGAAGACACCAAGCCAGAGTCTCCAAACGGGCTTCCCAAGATCCCAGAGTACCCCACCGTGAGGCCATGAGCACTGCAGCTGCGAGCAGTCCTATGACCAGGCCTTTAAAGGAGAAGGCACGGCCGGGAAGCCAGGGAAGCAAAAGAGGTGTAAGGACTGCTCCGGCCATGATTGCGGCAAGGAGGGCTGGGATAGAGAAAAGGCCATAACTCAAAATGTTCTCCCAGAATCCTCCAGGTCCCAGAAAACCGCTGACGATCAGCATTACAGGGATAATGATAACAATCGCCTTCAGGGCCTCCACCAGCTCCACCGGGATGAGCACCACCCTTTCCCAGGTCGTAAAGGTCTTGAGTCGCATCTCTGGGGTCGCATTCAATCCGGCCTCAACGAAAGCGGGCAGATCTGTAGCCCTAACGGGACCATATATGACTTTGAAGCCTGAAAGCTTCTTTACCTCGTGTGCCGCAATCCCTGGACCGGACAGTTGGGGCAGGATCAAATTCCGGTGGCTGACAACACGGCCCAGACCGCTGGACTCAATACGGTTTACCAGTTCTGTTGTCCCAAAGGTCCCCTTTCCTGCGGCACACCAGACGTTAATGCCTTGGGTGTCGAGAACGAGGAGCCATGCGTGGAGCCCAGGAAGGGCCTGGCGCAGTCGGTCGAAACTCATCTTGTAATTGGCCGTGACCAGAACCGGGGAATCGTCACAGGGAGAGCCCAATGCATAAAGACCAGGTTCTATGGTGTAGCGCATTCGTCCAATCCCCCAACGGACCTTGATGCTTCCCAACCGATCTGCCCAGCCGAGGAAGGATGAGATCTGGGGAATCTCTCCCCCAGGGGTTTGGACGGAGCCGATGACAAAGGGCTGATCCAAACTGGGTGGGCCCAACTGGGCCCCTCCTCCTTGGGGTCAGCAACTTGTATTAAGTGTGGGCAAGGTGTTCAACTCGGTGTCCTCAGTTTTCTCCAGAGTAATCCTTTTATTGTCCACGAAAATCATCTCCTCCAAGACTGTCACACACGACAGGGACCCGCAGCACAGGCATTCCACATGGCATGCAAAAAGATTTTTACGCCCTTATAGACTTCAGCCCGTTTTTTCTCTGGGATTCCAGTCTGAATCACATCCACGAATCTTGAAATACAAGCCCAAACCCGTTTCCGTACAGATTCTCCCTCCTTCGTTAAGGCCAGGGTAATTGCTCGCGAGTCTTGATTGGATTTTAGCCGGCGGACGAGTCCCTGTTTGACCAAGGGACTGACCAGACGGGTTGTGGTGCTCTTATCCACAGAAAGTATTTTGTGAAGCTCTGAGAGTCTCAATTGTCCCTTTTCTGCAACGAGATCAAGGATGAAAAACTGTGAAAAGGTGAGATCTTCACAAAAGACCGCTTCCTGCTGACAGCACCGAACCGCTCGGGACAAGTCTGATAGTAGTGAGAACATCTCGCGATTACTGTGAGGGAGCTTCTCGTGCATAGTTGTATCATACAACTAATTGGCTCTTTGTCAAGGAAAAAGTTTGAAAAACAACCTCCTCAGAGGTCAGAAGGAGCAGGCGATGTTTAATTTGCTAGATACGGGCAATTTTCCCGTTTAAACAAGGGACAGGACCATCATATTTTGGTATAGTTAAAAAGATGAGGGTTGCGGCGTTCGGTCAGAGAGACGCCATGTGCCGCGGTTCTTGTGGGTGATTGGGAGGGAGGCATTTTATGAAGTTCCGTTGTCCTGTGTGCAACACGGCCTATACCATACCAGAGGAAAAGTTCTCCGAACGCGTCGTCAAGGCGGTTTGTAGGCAATGCAGTGCGGAGATGATTATTGACCCTCTCTCACAGACTGTAGAAGCCGCTTCCGAGACCGAGTCCCCAATCTCAGGACGGACCGCCAAAGTCGAGTCATCCCCAGGGCGCTCAGGAGAAGTTTCACCCGAACAACAAACCCCGACGAAACAACCTCCCGAGGCCACAACGCCCCAAAAGCCAAATACAGTGATGGGTATGTCACCGGCATACCCAAAACACAGGGATGCGCTGATTATCGGGGTTGTGGCCCTATTCTTGGTCATAGTTCTGGCTGTGGGGTATCTCCTGCTGGGTCGTACACAGACGGTCTTTCGTGAATTTACGCAGAACCCTATCAATTACCTGACAAGATTCATTAACGGATATGAGACGTACAAGGTTTGCGAGTCTTATCTTCGGCGCAATCAAAAGCTTTTTCGTAGCCTTGGGCGAGACTTGAGATTTACCGTGGTCAAAGAGGAGATCAGGGTCCTGAAAGGGGAGAAAACGGCCAGACTCCTCGTCAAAGCCAAGGGGCGTTCAGGGACCCAGAATGTCCTCTTCCAACTTAAGAAACGCCAAGGAAGGTGGCGTATCTTCTATGTGGGGATAGAGCTCCCGGATGGTACATACAAAACGATGTACCCAGAACAAAGATCATAGTCCACCAGTGCTAGGTCCCCTCCCTCCCGAGCCTCTCTTTCTCGTTTGACTGGCAATCTGTTTTCTCCTATTATGCCTCGTAATTCTCTTAGATATTCTATTCTCAATTCATAACCACAGAGAAAGAGCCATATCTGAGGGAAGACTTCGCTCTGCATAGGAGGAGAACATGTCTGTTGATGCTTTGCTTCATGAGGATGAGATTGCCTTCAGGGAAGGTTTCAAGTCCTTTTTGGGTGGCTTGGACCTTTCCTTCATCCTGAGAATGGACAAGGAAGATGAGAAGGAATTTCCAAAAGATTTCGTCCGCACCCTTGGGCAGAACAACTATCTAGGGATTCCATTGCCCAAAGACGTGGGAGGAAGAGGCCTCAATACAGTGTGCGCTATACTCGCCGAGGAGGAACTGGGGGCTCTAGCTTTTCCCCTGGGTTGTGCCATGGGCATGTCCACCTATCTCTGCAGGGCCATCTACAAATATGGCCATTCGGATCTCTGGGACCGCTATGTGCGCCCGACCCTTAGAGCGGATCTAATTTGTGCAGAGGGAATTACTGAACCCCTGAAAGGATCAGACATCGCCAGACTAAAGACCATCGCGCGAAAGGATGGAGACGCGTACGTGATTTCAGGTGAAAAAAGATTCCAAAAGGGGGGAGTGGGGGCTGACTGGTTTTTGACATTTGTCAGGACGAAGCCTGACGTGGAGCCCCACAGAGGAATCACGGCCATTATCGTTGAGCGGCAACATGGGATCAAAGTGGTAGAGCAATTCAATTTGCTTGGGTGGCGAGGGATGGGGGCATCGCACCTTTTGATGAAAGAGGTAAGGGTTCCTGAGGAAAATCGTGTGGGAGATGATGGACAAGGTTTCGATGTGCTCATGTACCTTCTCCAGACAGAAAGGTTGATGGAGGCCTCAACTGCCCTGGGCTCGGCGAGAGAGTGCCTGAAGCTCGCCGTCAGGTACTCTGATGCCAGGGAACAGTTCGAGCGAAAGATTCGAGAGTTTCAGGGAATAAGTTTTAAGATTGCCGATATGGCCGCAAACCTGGATGCAGGACGACTGCTTTGCCTCCGGGCAGCGAGAGTGACGGACAAGGAAGAGAGAAGACCCAACAAAGAAGTGGCCATGGCAAAGTTCTTCTCCACAGAAGCCGCCTGGAATATCATTGATCAGGCCTTGCAGATTCTTGGCGGGATCGGATACACAGACTACTACCCGGTGGAACGCTTTCTTCGTGACGTTCGCGTAAGCAAGATCTATACAGGCACTAATGAGATCATGAGGGAATTGACCCATCGGGCCGTTTACAAGGAATTTCTCTCAGAAGAGCCTTCCGCTGCTTGGCCCTTGTGGAAAGGAACGAAGAGCCTAGCCTGAAATGAAACCACACATCGAGATACTTGAGCACTGCATCGCATGTGGGGAGTGTGTGGATATTTGTCCAGTTCAGTGCCTCCGCATTAATGAGCAGGAAGTGGAAGTGATTGATGAAGAAGTCTGCTTCGGATGCCGACAGTGTGAAGAGGTTTGTCCCGATGAGGCGATCAAAGTTACGGGCATCGTTCCCTGATTTTTCCAGGTCTGATGTTTTTGATCCGGACATGGAATAATGCAATGCTGGTTTAAAAGAGGTTCTCGTCTTCAGGTGTATTCTTTCCCACTCCCTCTTTTTGAAGGAAACCGGTTTCATTATCCTACCCAGAATAACTAATGAGCAGGATCGTTTATCTCGTTGGCAGGAGCGTAGATTCCAGGGAGCGTTTGCTCACAGACAGGATAGGTTTGAGTGGGAACAAGTCTTTCCTTCACCTGGTCCCCACGAGAGGCAAGGTCATGGGGCTGGAGGTGGATCCGCCCTTTTGGCTCAGGGTGAGGGTAGACACTTTGAGCCGCATCATCTATCAGATCTTCGAAGAGCACCTCAAGTATGAAGCGTTCAAAGAAGACAGGCCCATAGATGATGGCCTGAAGCTTCTCCTTATCAAGAAAATCCTTCAAACAAGAGCGACACGGCCGGATGGCCTGGATTATTTCGCCCCGCTTCTGTCAAGCACCGATGAGGAGGTGGATTTTCCTGGCATATACCGGACTGTCTCCAATTTCTTTTCCCTACTTGTCAGGAATAATTTTCAAGACCGCTTCATTGAAGATCTCGCCAGGAGAATCATCAGGCTTGAAGAAGCCAGTCCAGGGGCTGGAGAGGGGCGATATGCCCTGGAGAGTGACTTAACATGGTTATTCGCTGATTTTGAAGAGATCAAGAAGGGGCTCAAGATATACGATGATGAGGATGTGATATCCAGTGTCAGGTCCTATTTAAAAGGTGGTGGCATCCCTCACATTTTGTCGCTGACAGATATCCTCATTCTAGATGGCTTTATTCAGATCTCAAGGCTCGAGGAGGATATCCTCTTTCATCTCTTTGGTCAGGTCCAAGAGGTGTGGTGGCTTCTTGACTATGACAGCCGAACAGAAGACCCTGTGGGAGGCTTTAAGAAGTCAGTGGGCAGGGAGCCCCTGTGGCATTGGAAGGATAGGGGGGGATGGAACCATGAAGGGCTAGGTCAGCATGAAGCATACCGGATCTCCACGTCTCTTGTGTCTCTGATGGAGAGAGCTGAGGAAGCGGGTTTTGAGTTCAGCATTGAAAGGGCCATGGAGGACCCCTTTACAAATCCGGTTGCTGGTGGCCTCTATTGCCATGGTCAAATGGACAAAGCGCCCAGTGAAAACCTCAAAATCAAGTCTTTTGCCAATAAGACTGATGAAATCCGCGCCATTGCGGCAGAGATAAAAAGAATCATATATGAAGACGACTTGGATGCGTCTCAAGATTTGGGAAAGATAAGGGTCATTTTTCCGGACCTTAATGATTATTCATCCCTTGTCTCCGAGATATTTGGGTCACATGGGTTGCCTTTTAGCCTGACCAAAGGTCTATCCCTTTCCTCCCACCCTCTTGCCAATATCTTTCGTTATGTTTTTGAGATTCCGCTAAATCATTTCACGCGAGATGATATTTTTCACCTCTTCTCTTCCCCCTTGATCAAGGAGGACCCACAAGGTCAGCCATTCCAAGGCGAATGGCTTTCAAGATTAAGAGGTGAACATCTGTTTAGCAAAGAAGATCTCCCTGAAGTTGCAAAGCGTACCCTTAGGCAAAGCAAGCAAAGGGGGGAGGTGGTGTTTGATATACTTCTCTTTGATGAGGTGGCCCGTAAGTGTGGGCTGAACAGACTGGGGGTTGATGCTTCAGGAATCTGGGGTGAGGCACTCCACCAGGTGAAAGATTATTATCGGGATCGTCTAGAACATTCAACATCAGTGGTGGAGAGAGACAACCTGTTTTCAGAATATCATCGATTCCTGGCCCAGATTGCACTCCTGGCAGAGTTGCTGGGCCCCTTTAAAGATCTGACCCATCAGAAAAGTGCGCAGGGGATTCTGGAATGCTTTCTGCGGGTTCTTGATACATTGGGGTTTCCGGAAAATCTGGTGAGAATACCGCAAGATGCTGCTGGCCCTGAATCCCCAGTGGTGCGGGCGATGCTCAAGAGAGATATGAAGGCGTATGCCCGATTGCAAGACCTGATGCAGGCGAGTGTGGGGGAGGTGAGTCTGGCAAGAAAACTGTTCAGAATAAATGATGGTTACCCACTCCTTTCCCAGTTCTATTCCACTTTCAGAATGAGACTCAATAACGCTTTGCTTCTGGATGAACGAAACCCCAATGTGGTTCGTATTTCCCAATGGCTCGAAATGAGGGGAAGGTCATTTGACTACATCTTTGCAGGTGGTCTTAGCGCGGACAGATTCCCCCTGAGAGAAGAGGCGAATTTCATTCTGCCGGAGGCACCCCATAAGATGTTCAGGATGAGGGATCTTATCGATGAATCCAGGCACCTTTTCAGCCATGTGCTCAGAAACACCCGCCAGCGCCTGTATCTCTCCTTTCCACGGTATCCTGAGGAGAGAGAGGTCCAGCCCTCTCCGGTACTCATGGATCTGGAGGCCATGGTCAAGTCCCATCTTGCCCCAGATCATGGGGATGAGACCCTTGTAGAGGTGTTTAGGTGGGAGGAGAATCCCTACCTCACGTCAAAGGAGGAATTGCTGAACGCGACCCACATGAAAGATGAGTCACATGAAAAGGGAATGGGCAATTTCTTCCCATTGGAACGGGTAATTATTAAAGATGACTCTCAAGCTGCTGGTCTTATGAGGGCGGTTCGTGCCCTTTGCTGCAGATGGGCGGAAGATGGGCTTTTTGAATATGATGGGCTTGTGCAAGAATCTGCTAAGTTTCCAGATTTCCTGGAGGATAAGGATGAAATCTTTTCTCCTTCACAGCTTGAGACCCTAGCTAATTGTCCCATGCGCTATCTCTTTGAGCACATCTTTGGCCTGAAATCGTTAGAAGAGCTTGGTGCAGAAGTCTCTCACAGGGAAATGGGCCAACACGTCCATGCCATATTAAGAGACTTTTTTGAGAGGCTGCAAGATGAGAAGAAGAATGTGGCAGAGATGGGACTCAACCGGGCCTTTGCCCTAGCCGAAGAGGTGGCCAATGAATATTTCAGGGCCCATTCTTTTCTGGACAAGCTTGAATTCTATGAGTTTCAAAAAAGGGAGTTTCTGGCAGGTCTGGAACGCAGGGCAGGTGCCCCTGCGGGATCAAAGGAGAGGGAGGGTATTTTCGCCCAGCTCCTGCGATTTGAAGAAAGCGAATTCCAGGACATGATTCCAGCCGGTA
>Ga0209536_100008592_pt1 | contig 15298 bp, 14 predicted proteins | sample DeeMarSeWOR28_12_FD_187461 | JGI IMG/M metagenome (GOLD analysis project Ga0209536, IMG submission 187461) | Marine sediment microbial communities from White Oak River estuary, North Carolina - WOR-2-8_12 (SPAdes) (version 2) | ecosystem: Environmental > Aquatic > Marine > Intertidal zone >...
TGATGATAAGGCCACCGCTGCAGCGGCTGAGGTTCCCGAGACAGATACCACGGAGGCGGCCGGCGGGCGGGCTGAAGCTGCACAGGCGTCGGATAAGAATGCAGCCAGTACCCGGGACTCCTCGTTATTTACTGATTTCTCTGTGAGCGATATGGGGTACCTGCAGGACGATGTAGAGGCTGATCCTCTGGCAGAGACCGATGTGTATCTCGCTTACGGTCGTTACCAGCAAGCGGAAGAGCTGGTCAAGGCTGCCATAGAGAAAGCGCCGCACCGAAGTGAACTCAAGCTCAAGTTGCTTGAGGTCTACTACGCTGCAAAGAACACGACGGAGTTTGACGGGCTGGCCGAGGCCTTGCTTGCGCATTTAGAAAACCCGGATGACCCAATCTGGCAGCGGGCCACTGAAATGGGTCGGGAGCTCAATCCCGACAACCCGCTGTACAGTCAGGAGCCAAGTGCTGCTGCAGGGGTTGAGGAGCTGGCCGAGAGCAGCGAGGAGGCTTTCCCAGAAAGCGATGAAGTGAATGATTTCGATATGAATTTTGATGCTACGGTAGCTGCGCTGCCGGAAGCAGGGCGGGATTCAAACGAAATTGCCGTAGCAGAGAAGCAGCCAGAGACAAGGGCCGATATCGGATTTGCTGATGCCGAGCTCGAGTACGATCTCACCGTTGCCGACGCGACCACAGAATCGGAGGAGGATGAGGACAGCGGCGAAGGTGTCCTTTCGAGCGCAGACGAGGCGGCAACCAAGCTGGATTTGGCGCGAGCCTATATCGAAATGGGCGACCCTGATGGCGCCCGCAGCATCCTCCAGGAAGTGGTGGAAGAAGGTGATGACGGGCAGAAATTGGAAGCTGAGGGCCTGATGAGTCAGATTGCCTGAACCTGAACAACGCGCGTGGTGGCAAGAGCCCCGGGGTGGTGAGCCCCGGGGCTTTTTCGTTTCGGCAGCGAAGAGGTTGCGCGCGCGGAATCTGATAAGATGGCACCCCTGATAAGGGTATCGGACCACGCGGGGCTAATAGTGCGTCTGGCACTTGGTGTCGAATACGATGGCAGTGCTTACTGCGGCTGGCAAACTCAGAGTCATGCGCCGAGTGTCCAGGATGCCGTCGAGGATGCGCTTTCGGTCGTCGCGGATCATCGCGTTCGGGTGACCTGTGCCGGGCGTACCGACTCCGGCGTCCATGCAACTTCTCAGGTCGTGCACTTCGATACCCGGGCGGTGCGTAGGATGCGATCCTGGACATTGGGTGCCAATGCAAACCTCCCGGACGATATCACCATAATCTGGGCACGTGCGGTGCAGGAGACATTTCATGCGAGGTTCAAGGCGGTTGCACGTCAGTACCGTTACGTTATCCTGAATCAGTCTGTACGGCCGGCGCTGCTTAAACACCGTGTTAACTGGGAGCACAATCCGCTCGAGGTCCAGTCCATGGCGGCGGCGGCAGAATGTCTGGTGGGTGAGCATGATTTTTCCAGCTTCCGTGCCGTCGCCTGTCAGGCCAGGCATCCGGTACGCACCGTCCACAGCCTGACCATCACGCGAAGTTGTGATTTCGCTTACATCGATATCCTGGCAAATGGATTTCTCCACCATATGGTGCGTGCCATTGCTGGAACGCTGATGGTGGTAGGCCGTGGTGAGCGTCCCGCTTCCTGGGTGCGCGAGGTGCTCGAGGCCAGGGACCGGACGCGTGGTGGCGTAACGGCCCCGGCCAGTGGCCTTTATCTGGTTGGCGTACGGTACCCCGAGTCGTTCGATTTGCCACAAAGGGCTCGTTTGCCAGTTTATGGCTGAACCCTGGGCCGGTTGTCGGCTGTGACAGCCAGGAGTAGGGTGTTATAGCAGACACTGGGACACTGGGCACAAATCCCGTGAAAGATAGTGGTTATAGGCGACGTACACGCGTTAAAATTTGCGGAATCACCCGTCCGGGGGATGGCGTGGCTGCGGCACAATTTGGTGCCGATGCGATTGGGCTGGTTTTTTACCGCGCCAGTCCGCGATCGGTGAATGTGACTGAGGCGCGAGAGGTGGTTCGCGCGTTGCCGCCCTTCGTGACGAGTGTGGGACTGTTTGTGAATGCGGCCGAACAGGAGGTCCGCGATGTCCTCGCAAAGGTGCCGTTGGACCTCCTGCAGTTTCATGGCAAGGAGCCTGCTGCGTATTGTCGCCTCTTCGGAAAGCCATACGTGAAGGCTGTTATGGTTCAACCCGGGCGGGACGTGCAAGCGTATCTGGGCAACTATAAGGATGCCGCGGGCTTCTTGCTTGATACCTATCATCCGGCCGTAGCCGGTGGTAGCGGGCAGGTGTTTGACTGGAGTCTCGTTCCCGACGGGTTGGGCAGGCCGGTAATTCTCGCCGGGGGATTGAACGCGGGGAATATCGCGCAGGCAATCCGGCGTGTGCGGCCGTACGCGGTAGACGTCAGTAGTGGCGTTGAAAGCGCGAAAGGTATCAAGGACAGCGGCAAAATGAGTGAGTTTTTTGCAGGAGTGGAGAGTGCCGATGATGAATCAGGCCGTTGAGAATATACCCCTGAGCAGTCTGCCCGATGAACAGGGGCACTTCGGACCCTATGGAGGGCGTTTTATTGCTGAAACGCTTATGGAACCTGTCGAAGAACTGCGGCAGGCCTACGAGCGTATGCGTGTCGACCCGGAGTTTCTTGCCGAGTTCGACCGGGACCTTGCCGACTATGTCGGACGGCCATCGCCGCTCTATCATGCCGAGCGCTGGAGCCGCAAATTGGGCGGCGCGCAGATCTATCTCAAGCGCGAAGACCTCAATCACACGGGTGCCCACAAGATCAATAATACAGTTGGCCAGGCACTGCTGGCGCGACACATGGGGAAAAATCGCGTCATCGCCGAGACGGGCGCCGGGCAACACGGTGTCGCCACGGCGACTGTGGCGGCCCGGTTCGGGATGGAGTGTGTGGTCTATATGGGCGCCGAGGACATTCAGCGGCAGGCCATCAATGTCTATCGTATGCGGCTTCTGGGTGCGGACGTGGTTGCCGTGAAGTCCGGCTCGCGAACGCTCAAGGATGCGCTCAACGAGGCGATGCGCGATTGGGTAACCAATGTTGACACGACCTTCTATATTATTGGTACGGTTGCCGGGCCGCATCCCTATCCAGCCATGGTGAGGGATTTTCAGGCAGTCATTGGTCGTGAGGCGCGGGCCCAGCTCCTCGATAAAACCGGGAAATTGCCCGATGCACTGGTCGCGTGCGTTGGCGGGGGATCCAATGCCATTGGGTTGTTCCATCCCTTTCTCGATGATGGTCAGGTCGCAATGTATGGGGTGGAAGGCGGCGGGTACGGAATCGCCAGCGGCCATCATGCGGCACCTCTCTGTGCCGGCGCGCCTGGCGTACTCCATGGAAACCGCACGTATCTGATGGAGGATGCCGACGGCCAGATCATCGAGACACATTCGATCTCAGCCGGCCTCGACTATCCCGGCGTTGGCCCGGAACATGCTTGGCTAAAGGACAGCGGGCGTGCCCGGTATGTCTCGGTAACGGATGACGAAGCCTTGCAGGCGTTCCATGATCTGACTCGAACTGAGGGCATATTGCCTGCACTGGAGTCAAGCCATGCCCTTGCATATGCGGCAAAACTGGCGCCGACAATGGCTGAAGACAGGCTGATCATCTTGAATCTCTCAGGAAGGGGTGACAAGGATATCCACACGGTTGCGGCCCATGAGGGGATCGATGTATGAGTCGGATCCGCGGATGTTTTCAGGCGCTCGCCAAGGCCCGGCGCACGGCACTCGTTCCGTACATAACGGCCGGTGATCCAAGCCCGGAAGTGACGGTTCCGCTGTTGCACGCGATGGTAGACGCCGGGGCGGATATCCTGGAGGTTGGGGTTCCTTTCTCGGACCCGATGGCCGATGGCCCGGTGATTCAGGCGGCCTGCGAGAGGGCACTCGCCCACCATACCAGCCTCAGGCACGTGTTGGAGATGGTGCGTGAGTTTCGCAGTCACAACTCGACGACGCCCGTGGTTCTCATGGGGTACCTGAATCCGATCGAGGTGATGGGCTATACGGTGTTCGCGGAGGCGGCGGGGAGGTCCGGCGTTGACGGTGTCCTGACAGTGGATTTGCCGCCTGAGGAAGGATCTAAACTTGTTGCAGCGCTCAGGCAAGTGGAAATTGATCCCATTTTTCTCTTGTCACCGACCAGCAGCGACGAGCGGATCCGGCGAATTGCAGAGTTGGCAAGCGGATTCCTCTATTATGTTTCCTTTAAGGGCGTGACGGGGTCGAATCGTCTGGATGTGGCAGCGGTTGCGACGAAACTCGAGCGTATACGGGCAATCACGGCTTTACCGCTCGGCGTTGGCTTTGGAATCCGTGATGCGGAGTCAGCAGCACAGATTGCGGAGATGGCTGATGCCGTGGTTGTCGGCAGTGCCTTGGTGAAGCGCATTGAAGCACTGGCCGAAAAGCCGGATGAAATTAACGCCTCGGTCGGTAGTCTGATTGCCGATATGCGTCAGGCAATGGACAAGCGGCAATTTCGCGTGACGGGCAGTGACTGACGGATGTTTCCAAAATGAGCTGGCTTGAAAAATTGATGCCGTCCCGGATTCGTACCGAGGGCGGTATTAAAAAGAACGTACCCGAGGGACTCTGGTCGAAATGCGACGGCTGTGGCGCGGTGCTGTACCGTGCAGAACTGGAGCGTAATCTTGAGGTATGTCCCAAATGCAGTCACCATATGCGCATGAGCGCCCGGCGGCGACTCGATGCATTCCTCGACGAGGAGCCCCGCGAGGAGATTGGCAGCGCCGTCGAGCCGGTGGATATCCTCAAGTTCAAAGACAGCAAAAGGTATCGCGACCGATTGAGTCAGGCGCAGAAGAGCACGGGTGAAAGCGATGCGCTGGTCGTGATCCACGGGCAGCTCAAGGGCATGCCGCTTGTGGCAAGTGCCTTTGAGTTTGGTTTCATGGGGGGGTCCATGGGTTCGGTTGTCGGCGAGCGGTTTGTGCGGGCAGTCGGTCTGTGCCTCGAAGAAAACCTGCCGCTGGTGTGTTTTTCCGCGAGTGGTGGTGCCCGCATGCAGGAATCGCTGTTTTCGCTGATGCAGATGGCCAAGACCAGCGCTGCGCTCGGACGACTTGCTGAGGCGGGCATTCCCTACATCTCCGTACTGACCGATCCGACCATGGGCGGCGTATCGGCCAGCCTTGCGATGCTGGGTGATGTGCAGATCGCGGAACCGAAGGCATTGATTGGATTTGCCGGTCCACGTGTTATTGAACAGACAGTTCGTGAAACCCTTCCCGAAGGTTTTCAGCGCAGTGAGTTTCTCCTTGAGCACGGCGCAATTGACATGATCGTCGATCGGCGTGACATGCGGGATCGGATCGCAAATCTCCTGGCTATCCTGACGGCCCGGCTAAATACGCCCGCTGAGGAGCAGGTGGCAGGTGCCGAGGAGCAAATGACAAGTGACACGATATAGGTGCAGAGTGTTCGTGCTGCCGACTGACTGTGAGATCAAGCCTGCCACCTTAAACAGTCATTAAGTCTCACGGTATCTTGTGACACATCGCCGGTTACTGGTAACCCATGCGCTTCTCCACCCTTGCCCAGTGGCTTTCCTGGCAGGAAACACTGCACCCCGACAAGATTGATATGGGCCTGGAACGGGTCCGGGATGTTGCGGACATCATGGGATTGCACCATCCAGCGCCAGTTACGGTGACCGTCGCAGGTACTAACGGGAAGGGATCCAGCGTGGCTTTTCTGGCTGCAATCCTTCGTGGGGCAGGCTATCGCGTGGGCACCTATACGTCGCCCCACGTCTTTCGCTACAACGAGCGTGTCGTGATTGATGGGCGGCCGGTGGCCGATGACCTGCTGTGTGATGCCTTTACGCGAATCGATGCGGCACGTGGAAATACCAGCCTGACATACTTTGAGTTTGGTACGCTTGCTGCGCTGGAAGTATTTCACAACAGCAGGCTCGATGTGGCAGTTCTGGAGGCAGGGCTCGGTGGGCGGCTGGACGCGGTTAATGTGGTTGACTCCGATTGTGCCCTGATTACCCGCGTAGGGATTGATCATGTCGCCTGGTTGGGGGAGGACAGGGAACAGATTGGTGCGGAGAAGGCTGCAATCTTTCGGTCTAACCGGCCTGCTGTGTGTGGAGATCCGACGCCACCGGCAAGCCTTCTGGCGGTCGCGAAGGAGATCGAGGCGAGGCTCTTTGTTCGCAGAAAGGATTTTGATGTGGTTTTGCGCGAAGGTGGCTGGGACTGGCAAGGTGCGCAAAGCCGGTGGCCTGCTCTTCCGAGACCCGCCTTGCCGGGGTCGTTTCAGATTGACAATGCCGCCGCGGTGTTGATGACGCTTGAATGCCTGCGTGATTTATTGCCTGTGTCACGGGACGCGGTAGAGGCGGGTCTGCAAAGCGCGTCGGTGCCAGGCCGGTTGCAGATTTGCGAGGGTCCTGTGCAGCGTATATTCGATGTCGCACATAATCCCCAGGCGGCGGCGGCTGTTGCAGACTATCTTGCTGCCCATTTCCGCAAGGGCAAGACGCGCGTAGTATTAGGCATGCTGGCGGACAAAGATGTGGCAGGTGTCTTCGCTGCACTCAAGGATGAGGCGGATGAGTGGTATATTGGAACCGTGCAGGATGAGCGCGGCCTGGCGGCTCGTGAACTTGCACATCGCGCAGGGCTGGACGCGGTATGCTTTGATTCGCTCCCAGCGGCCTATCAGCAGGCCTTGGCCGACGCGAGGCCCGGTGATCGCATTCTGGTCACGGGGTCGTTCGTCGGTGTGGCGCAGGTCCTCGCGAGTTTACAGTAGTGTTGACTGGCAATGCGTGCTATTTTTCCGTCTCCATTATTTCGTGTTGCAGAATCGGATTCGGGTAGATACAGGCTGTGAATGAGCTCTTAAAGCAACGTCTGGTGGGCGCAGTGGTTTTGATCGCGCTGGCTGTGATTTTCGTTCCCATGATATTTGAGACGCCGGAGACGGGGCGCGGGACTCTGGGCAATGCCTTGCCAACTCAGCCGGAGCGTGAGATGCGTGACAGGATACAGGCGATCGAGCTGCCTCCGCCTCCGGAACCGGTGCCTGACGTGGTCCAGGTAGAGGAAAGCGTGGCCACGGCGGCCATAGAGCTTGTTGAGGAAGCCCCCCCGCTGCCCGTTGTCCAGGACCATGAACCCAAGCCTGTGAAGGCAGAGCAACCCGAGCAGCCCGAGGAGCGCCCGAGGCAGCCCGAGAAGCTTGCCGCTGACTCTGTGAAGCCGTCTCTGTCCGGCTGGGTGGTACAGGTAGCCAGCGTCCAGAATAAGGTTAACGCGCTGGCCCTCAAGGATCGGCTGCGTAGCCTCGGTTTTGACAGTTTTGTGGAGCAGGTGAAGACGTCCAAGGGCCTGCTATTCAGAGTGCGCGTCGGACCAGAGCTCCAACGGTCGAATGCCGAGCAATTACGAGCCGATCTGGCGGAGAAATCGGCGCTCAAGGGAATTGTGCTGCAATACCCCTAGAAAATCGGTGCGCCTGACAGTCGACAATTTGCTTCTTTCTCGTGGCGCCCCTCTGCTAGAATCGTCACATGAATAACTTTACAGTTCCCTCTCGGGATTTTTCCTCAAACGGCCCAAGGCAGTGGGGTAGCCGGCAAGGTCGGGAAACGTGAACTGGGTCGATCTGTCTATCCTGCTCCTGATAGGCCTTTCGATAGTAATCAGTTTCTTTCGCGGTTTCGTGAAGGAGGCCTTCTCGCTTGCAACCTGGATTATTGGCTTATGGGTTGCACTGGTCTATGCCGATGAGCTTGCGGAACTGGTAAAGCCGTGGATTTCTGAACCCTCTGTGCGCGTGGTTGGGTCTTTTGCCGTGCTGTTCCTGGTCGTGCTCATTCTGGGTGCGGCTGTTAATTACCTGATGGGGGAGCTGGTCAAGAAGACAGGTCTTGGCGGGACAGACCGGATGCTTGGCAGCCTGTTCGGTATCGCCCGCGGTGTGTTGATTGTGGCGATTCTTGTGCTCATTGGCGGGCTCACGGTGCTTCCGCAAGACAGTTGGTGGCAGGAGTCGATGCTGATACCACACTTCGAAGACCTGGCTCTGTGGATGGCGCAATTTCTTCCCCCCGAGATTGCCGATAATATCCAGTTCGGTTGAGCGCTGTCAGTCAGTCCGTCACACTTGAGAGGTAAGGGCAGATGTGCGGGATTATCGGTATTGTCGCTCGCCATCCGGTTAATCAGGAACTCTACGACGGGCTGACAGTTCTGCAGCATCGAGGGCAGGACGCGGCCGGGATCATGACATGCGACGGCAATCGCCTCTATCTGCGCAAAGCCAATGGACTCGTGCGCGATGTCTTCCATACCCGACATATGCTGCGCTTGCTCGGCAACATGGGGATCGGGCATGTTCGTTACCCGACGGCGGGCTGCGAGAGTAGCGCAGAGGCACAGCCGTTCTATGTCAACTCGCCGTACGGTATCAGTCTCGCTCATAACGGCAATCTCACAAACGCTGAAGACCTCAAACGTGAGGTGTACCGCGATGATCTGCGGCACATCAACACCGATTCCGACTCCGAAATTCTCTTGAACGTTCTGGCGCATGAGCTACTGCGTCAGGGAAAGTTGCGCATTGATCGGGACGACGTTTTTGAGGCCATCGCCGCGGTACACAGGCGCTGCCGGGGTGCTTACGCGGCTGTCGCCATGATTACCGGCTACGGTGTGGTCGGGTTTCGTGATCCGTGGGGCATCCGGCCGATCGTGTTTGGAAGGCGTGGGACTGGCGCTGAAACAGAATACATGATTGCTTCGGAGAGTGTGGCGCTTGATGTGCTGGGTTTTGAGCTGATCCGCGATCTTGAGCCGGGTGAGGCCGTATTCATCGGGCTGGATGGGCAGATCCATACGCAGCAATGCGCAGTGGAGCCGCAGTACTCCCCCTGTATTTTCGAGTATGTGTATCTGGCACGACCCGATTCAATCATTGACAACGTGTCGGTGTACAAGGCGCGCCTGCGGATGGGAGAATCCCTGGCGGAAAAGATCATGCGCAAATGGCCGGACCACGGCATCGATGTGGTGATTCCCATTCCGGATACGAGTCGCACCGCGGCGCTGCCTCTGGCATTTCGGTTAGGGGTCAAGTACCGGGAAGGCTTCATCAAGAACCGCTACATTGGCCGCACCTTTATCATGCCGGGGCAGAAGCAGCGCAAGAAGTCCGTTCGGCAAAAGCTCAATGCCATTGACCTGGAATTTCGCGGCAAGAACGTATTACTGGTTGACGATTCTATTGTGCGGGGTACAACCTCCAAGCAGATCATTCAGATGGCACGTGAGGCAGGTGCCAACCAGGTCTATTTTGCCTCGGCGGCACCGCCGGTTCGTTTTCCCAATGTCTACGGCATCGACATGCCCACCTATGACGAACTGATCGCGCATGGCCGGACTGTCGAGGAAATTGCAGCCGAGATCGGCGCGGACCGCCTGATCTATCAGGATCTCAAAGATCTCATCAACGCAGTTGAGAAGGGTAACCGGAAGCTTTCGCAGTTTGATACCTCGGTCTTTAACGGCGAGTATGTCACAGGTGATGTCAGCAGCGATTATCTCGATCAGCTTCACCAAGCGCGTAGCGACGCGGCCAAGGAACAGCGGCGGGATCCGGGTGGCAAGGGAGTGATAGAACTTCACAACACGGGTTGAATCCAGCCTTGAGTTGACAGCTGTACAGGGCTCTTCTAACCTCAAGACGATGGCGCCGAGTTGAACTCAGCTTGCGGGCGCTTTAAAAATGCAGCTAAAGCGAGGGTAACCTGCTTTAGCCGGCGCTGAATGCAGGTTTTTTTGTGCCCGCGTGTTCCACCTTGACGGAGTACTGACATGGGTCAGCAAACAGACCGATACGGTTTCGCAACGCGTGCTGTCAGGGCGGGTCAGCGGCGTACCGATGAAGGCGAGCAGGCCGAACCGATTTTCCTGACCTCGAGCTATGTCTTCAACAGTGCTGCCGAGGCAGCGGCACGTTTTTCGGGCGAGCAACCCGGTAATATCTATTCGCGTTTTACCAACCCAACGGTGCGAACCTTCGAAAAACGCCTGGCTGAACTGGAGGGCGGGGCAGCCTGTGTCGCGACCGCATCGGGGATGTCGGCGATTCTGGCCACCTGTCTGGGACTGCTCGAACGTGGCAATCACATCGTATCATCGCGAAGCATCTTCGGAACTACGACGGTGCTATTCAACAATTATCTCGCGAAACTTGGTATCGCGACGACCTATGTACCGCTCGATGACATCAACCGGTGGGAAGCGGCGATCCGTCCCGGGACACGGCTGCTTTTTCTGGAGACGCCGTCAAATCCGCTGACCGAACTCGGGGATATCAGGGCGCTGGCCGAACTGGCACACGCGCACGACTGCCTTCTCGTCGTTGATAACTGTTTCTGTACGCCGGCACTCCAGCGACCCCTGGAGTTGGGCGCCGACATTGTCATTCACTCCGCCACCAAGTACCTGGACGGGCAGGGGCGCTGTGTGGGTGGTGCGGTGGTCGGAAATGCCGAGCAGGTGGGGGAGGCAGTCTATGGCTTCCTGCGCACGGCGGGTCCGACGATGAGTGCATTCAATGCCTGGGTGTTTCTCAAGGGACTCGAGACGCTCGGGCTGCGAATGGCGGCACATTCCACCAATGCGCAACAGCTGGCGCAGTGGCTGGAAACCCGGGCCGGCGTCGAGCGTGTCTACTATCCAGGGCTGGAATCACATCCACAACACGCGCTCGCACGCACGCAGCAACACGGATTCAGTGGTATCGTGGCCTTCGACGTGGCCGGTGGCAAGGAATCGGCCTGGCGGCTGATCGATAGCACCCGGCTGCTTTCCATCACGGCAAATCTCGGTGATACGAAGACGACTATTACGCACCCGGCGACGACGACCCATGGCAGGCTGACGCCGGAACAGCGGGCAGAGGCGGGTATCGGTGACGGCCTGATCCGGATTGCGGTGGGACTGGAGGACATTGAAGATATCCAGGCGGATCTGGAGGCCGGCCTTTCCGGATGAGCACGGTGAGCCTTACGGTTGTTCCGTGTACCGGAAGTCGTGGCGGCTAGCCTGCATTTCTCACCGGGCGGCGATAGAGTCACATAATGCACTGATGGCCTGGATGCGGTCTGGGACCCGTGTCGGGAGACTCAGGGGATGGATGTTACAATGTGGATCCTGGCTATGACTTCTATGCGACATTCTGATTCCGGCAATCTGTTCTGGCGCGCGTCTGAATGCCTGCGGGAAGCCGATCCGATGGCGAAGTGCCAGTTGACGGAAGAACTTGTTCAGGCATTACATGACAATGAGCTTTCCCTTGACACGCAGTCACTTCCCGAGGCACCGTTTGAGCCCGGCCGCCCCGTCCAGCCACTCCTGGTGCCCCCACGCGATCTGCCCCGTCGTCGGTTGAGCTCGGATCATGGTCGCGCCAGCCTGCTGCACGCGCTGGCGCACATTGAGTTCAACGCCATCAGTCTTGCCTTGGATGCAGTGGTTCGATTTCGTGGACTGCCAGTCCGCTACTATCGGGACTGGTCAGCGGTTGCCGGTGAAGAGGCCCAGCATTTCCGTCTGCTGCGCGGGCGACTTCATGACCTCGGTCATGCCTACGGCGATTTCCCCGCACATAACGGATTGTGGCAGATGGCGATGCAGACACGGCATAATCCCTTGCACCGCATGGCGCTGGTCCCGCGCGTGCTGGAAGCCCGGGGTCTGGACGTGATGCCCGCCATGATCCAGCGGTTCGAGACCGTGCAAGACCAGGCGAGCGCGGAGGTCTTGCGCATTATACTGCGCGATGAGATCGGGCATGTCAGAGTGGGTACGCGCTGGTATCGCTATCTGTGCGGGCAGTGGGACCTGGATCCGGATAAGACCTTTCTGGAACTCGTCCGACAGTACATGCAGGGCGGCGTGCGGGGACCTTTCAATCGTTCGGCGCGTAGCAGCGCCGGATTTACGGCCGCAGAGCTTGACAGGCTCGAGGAACTGGCGGCCTCAACTCAGCGAGGATGATCATGCGAGCTGTGGCCGGCGCGCTACCGGTTCTGTGTTTTCAGCTGGTCCTGTTCGTTGCGCAGGCGGGTGCGGCGGAGGTCGCTTCCCGTCATCCGGAGCCTGTGGCGGCGACAATGTTGCTCTATCAAGAGCAGGAACCGGGTACCGATACCTATCCGCTCCGCATGTTGATTACGGAAGACTTCGTGCGCAGCGATGACGGGGTCGAGGCAGCGAGTTTCCTGCTTTACGATCGCCGGGACAAGGTCCTCTACAGTGTCTCGCGCGAGGAGCGGCGGATTCTGGTGATACAGGATACGCCATTCGATCGCCGCTTGCCGGAAACGTTGCGGTTCGAGGATCAACTAAGCCTGGCACAGGAGGCACCGCGGATTGACGGCCGCCCGGTGTATGCCTATTCACTGTTGTCGGATGGCAACGTGTGCCAGCAGTCCATGGTTGTCCCGGGCTTCCTTGCAGAGGCCGGTAAGGCGATCATCGAAGTGCGAGATCTGCTCGCTGCACGTCAGTACAGGGACTTGGACAAGACCCCGGAAGAGTTGCGTACCGCCTGTTTCCTCGCCAACTACGTGTATGCGCCTGGCCGCAACCTTGAGCGTGGCTTCGCAGTTCAGGAGTCCAACAATGCCGGACTGCATCGCTTGCTGGTTGACTACAAGCTTGAGTTCAATAGCGATCCCCGCCTCTTTGAACTGCCGGCAGGATACGAACAGTACACCTTGCCCTGATCCGGGCCGGTTCCCTGAAAGCAGCAGACCCCGCCATCAGCCCGGCGGGAGCGCCAGACGTTGCAGCCACCACTGTTCCCGGCTGCAATGCAGTACGCTGCCTTCGGTGTACCAGTCTCCCAGTACGAATCGCCTGGCCGGTTTGCCATCGACCCTCATCTCATGGACTGCCAGGCGGTGTGTATGGCCGTGAATCAGGGTGTGGACGTCATAGTGGCTGAGTATGCCGCGCACGGCATGCTCATTGACGTCCATGATCTGGGGCGGCTTTGAACCGACCTGTTGGCGACTCATCTCGCGCAGGGTGTCGGCAATGGCGTGGCGCTGCGCAAGCGAATGCGCCAGGAAATCAGCCTGCCAGGCGGGATTGCGAACCAGCTGGCGAAATGCCTGGTAATCGGTGTCGTCTGTGCACAGCGCATCGCCATGCGTGAGTAAGGCCTCGGTCCCCTGAATACTGACAACGCTGGGGTCGGGTATGAGTTGGCACCCCGTCGCAGCGGCAAATTCGTTGCCGATCAGAAAATCGCGATTGCCGCGCATGACAAAGACCGGGACACCGTTGCTGGTGCATTCCCGCAAAGCCTTGCTGACCGCCCGGCCGGTCGGACCATCATCGTCATCGCCGATCCAGAGTTCGAACAGGTCGCCCAGGATATACAGCGCCTCGCAGGTCTTCGCATCGATGCCGTGCAAGAACGATTGAAACAGCTGCAGGATGTTCGGACGCGAGGAGTCGAGATGCAGGTCCGAGATAAACAGTGTGGTGCTCATTGGGACCGATTGCCGGCATCCCTGCCGGCACCCAGCCCCGGCGCAGACGTATTATTCGTCAACGGTAACCTTTTCGATTACCACGTCCTCGGTAGGCACGTCCTGGTGCATGCCCTTGCTGCCGGTCGCAACCTTTTCAATTTTCTGAACCACATCCATGCCCTCGACTACTTTGCCAAAGACACAGTAACCCCAACCCTGCGGGCTTGATGACGTGTAGTTGAGAAAATCGTTGTCCTTCGCGTTGATGAAGAACTGTGAAGTGGCCGAATTGGGATCGGAGGTGCGTGCCATCGCGATGGTGCCGATGTCGTTGGCGAGTCCGTTGTCTGCTTCATTCTTGATCGATGCTCGGGTTGGTTTCTGGTTCATCCCCGGCTCGAATCCCCCGCCCTGAATCATGAAGCCCGGGATGACGCGGTGAAAGACCGTGCCGTCATAAAAACCGGATTTGGCGTAGTCGACAAAATTCTCCACCGTCGCCGGCGCTTTTTCCGAATCGAGTTCGAGCACGATAGTGCCCATGTTGGTCTGCATGCGGACGGTCACGGGTTTTTCTCCTGTAGATAGGTTCTCCGCAGCAATGCTGCCAAGAGGGTTAATAACGGCTAAGAGCGCAGTAAATAACGCGACGAATCGTGACATAATCGATCTCTCTCCTGCTGACGCAAACGCACATGATAATGGGTTCCTGTCGCAGGAGAAAGACTGGCCTTTGTGGGATTTTCCGCTTTCCGTTACCATGGCCGCGCGATGGCTGACCTGGAAGTCCGAACCCGATTCGCGCCAAGTCCCACGGGCGAGTTGCACCTTGGCAATGCGCGAACGGCCCTCTTTAACGCCCTGCTTGCGCGGCGTGAGGGTGGCCGTTTTCTGTTAAGAATCGAGGACACGGATGTTGACAGAAGCCGTGAGGCGTATGTTGCTGCCTTGCAGGAGGATCTGCGCTGGCTCGGCCTGCGGTGGGAAGGGTTTCCGGATGCCGATGGCGAGCCTCTCCGTCAATCCCGGCGGTCCGACACCTATGCGCGCTATTTTAGTCAGCTGCAGACACAAGGGGCCGCCTACCCCTGTTTTTGCTCTCCCGAGGAGCTCGCCGCCGTCCGCCAGGCGCAACGAGCTGGCGGTCAGCCGCCACGTTATCCTGGCACCTGCGCGCGCCTCAGCCAGCAGGACGTCGAGGCACGGTCTGCCCAGGGCGCTCGGCCGACGCTGCGTTTTCGCGTACCCTCCGGTGAGACAGTCGCGTTTGATGATCTGGTGCGTGGCCAGCAAGTATTCAGAACGGATGCTATCGGCGACTTCATCATCAGGCGGGCAGACGGCACTGCGGCCTTTTTCTTCAGCAATGCCCTCGATGATGCGTTGATGGCGATCAGCCACGTGCTGCGCGGCGAGGATCACATCGCCAATACACCGCGGCAGCTGTTGTTGTTGCGTGCGCTGGGTCTGCAGGCACCGCACTACGGACACCTTGCACTGATTGTCGGTCCTGATGGTCGTCCGCTTTCCAAGCGTCATGGTGACAGTAGCCTGCGTGAACTGCGTGAGGCCGGTTACCTGCCCTACGCTGTAAACAACTATCTCGCCAGACTGGGACACGCCTATGCCCGCGAGGGCCTGCTGACATTCAAAATTTTTGCCAATTCCCTTTCCGCAGGTAATTTGCCGCCCCGGGG
>Ga0209536_100008593_pt1 | contig 15297 bp, 14 predicted proteins | sample DeeMarSeWOR28_12_FD_187461 | JGI IMG/M metagenome (GOLD analysis project Ga0209536, IMG submission 187461) | Marine sediment microbial communities from White Oak River estuary, North Carolina - WOR-2-8_12 (SPAdes) (version 2) | ecosystem: Environmental > Aquatic > Marine > Intertidal zone >...
AGCCGTCTATCACTCGAAATCCCACGGTCGCAACCGGTACACCTTTTATGACAGAATACAAATCGAACAACCGGTTTAACGCTGGACGCAACAACGACTCATCACACCACTCTTTCTTTTTTATTAATCCCTTCGCACCCCTTGCCTAAGCCCACACTTCTCCCGACACCAAGAGTCCTGATCCATGGGGGCGCTGGTTCCCGACAACCGACCCGCAGTCAGTCCGATTGCCTGACTGAGGCACTCGTGAGGGGATACGAATGCCTCAAGACAGGTCATTCACCGTTAAATTCTGTAGAAAACATGATTCGTCACCTGGAAGAATCCGGACTGTTTAATGCTGGCCGAGGCTCGCTTCGGCAACTCGACGGGGTTCAACGGATGGACGCTTCGATCATGGAAGGACAGACCTTATCGGCTGGTGCCGTCGCAGGCCTGGAAGGGTATCTTCATCCAATCAGCGCCGCACGACGGATCATGACCGACACTGATCATGTGTTGGTCGTCGGCCAACATGCCAATCGTTTGGCCCGGCATTTCGGTTTGGCCCGATTGGCCCAACAGAAAGATTCGATTCAACTCAGGAGCAAACGGGGTTCACTAAAAAACCTTAATCCCAAATCCCAGGCTCTGTACCGTGAGATGAGGTTGTTTGACACAGTAGGCGCGGTTGCCATGGACCGTGCCGGCCATCTTGCCGCAGGGGCCTCAACCGGTGGAGTTGCAGTCATGTTACCCGGCCGAGTGGGCGACACCCCCTTAATCGGCGCGGGAGTGTATGCTGACAATACCGCCGGGGCGATTTCCATGACAGGTTTAGGAGAATCCATCATTCGAGCAGGGATGGCCAAACACCTGGCTATTCTACTCGGGCTCGGGTGGACGCCAGGAAGAGCCGCTAACCATACACTCAAAACGCTCGTCAGACGAATTCAGGGAGAAGCTGGATGTCTCATCCTCGATACCACTGGCAGATTTGCGATTCGACATACCACCCCCTGGATGAGTGCCGGCCATTGGAACGGCCGTGGCAAGCCTGTAGTCAAAAGCCGCTTTCCCTAATATTGTTCAAACCACCTTTTTTCTTCAGGCCCCAATCCGCTCCCCCCATCCCAAAAATCAACATTTTGGAAAAGAAACCCAAAAACGTGAGATAATATTGCTTAGGATTCCAGCCATGCCGCTTTCCCTCTTCCACCTTTCCATTCCGGTTAAGGACATCGACTCCACCAGAGAATTCTATGTTCAAGGCCTGGGGTGTGGTGTGGGCCGTCAATCCTCTGTCGCTATCACATTAAATTTCCACGGCCACCAAATTGTGGCTCATGTGACCGAAGACCTTGGGCCACAGCAAAAAAGTATCTACCCCCGACACTTCGGATTAGTCTGCCGGACAGAAGAGGAATGGAACAACCTTCGAGACCAGGCCCGGACAAACAGACTCAAATTTTTTCGGGAACCCCGTCGACGATTTTCCGATACCCCCCTCGAACATCTCACGTTTTTCCTGGAGGACCCCTCGCATAATCTTCTTGAATTCAAACATTACTTCAATGCCAACGCCGTCTTTGGTGAACAGACTTTCTCGCAAATTGGCGACGCCCACGAACGGAATGAGTAGAAGTTCTTCCCTTGCATTTCATCATCTGCCTCATTCACTGGGCCACATTATCCAAGGGCTTGAAGCACTTCGGTAAAATGCTCGTTCACTTTGACCTTGGGGAAAATTTTCCTTATGGTCCCATCTTCATTGATCACAACCGTCGTTCGTTCAATACCCATATATTTTCGCCCATAGAGGGATTTCTCCTTCCACACCCCATAGGCCTGGATCATGGCTTTGGACTCATCACTCAACAAGGGAAAATTGAGTTGATATTTTTCGGAAAATTTCCGGTGAGACGAGACTGAATCCGCACTCACGCCGAACACCACTGCCCCCTTTTCTCTCAACTCCTGAATGCCATCCCGAAACGAGCAGGCTTCTGTCGTGCAACCGGGCGTATCGTCTTTTGGATAAAAATACACGACCACTTTTTTCCCGCGAAGCTCAGACGAGTTCACAATTTTTCCGGTGTCATCCGGAAGGGAAAAGGCAGGAGCATAGTCACCAACTTGCAAGTCACGCATTGAGTTTGGTTGTTGACCCGTCTGAGAGGGCTTTTTTATTTTTTTTGGCGGAGCTGTTTTGGACTTGGCTGGTACTCGAGATCCTGAAGCCACTCCCTGACGTTTCGATGATGAGGAACGACCAGGAGTGCTCTTCTTTTTTGGAGCTTTCTTCAGTTTTGATTTTACTGGTGTCTTGTTCTTCGACTGTGCTGGCTTGGCTTTGGGTGGCATAGGATCCTCCTCTGATGACAAATGGGTGAAACATCCTTTGATAATTGGTTGCTTATGATGAGCCCGCCCCGATTCAATCAAGAGATCTTCGTCTTCTCCTTGCTAAGATAAGGGGCCATTGTACAATGAATGACGGGGTTCGTTCCTCTGTTTTTTCAGTGGTGATTTAGGGCAACCTGCCCCATAGGTTTGCATACAAACAGATCCTGGAGGCTGTGTTACCGGGTCTGTTGAAAAGACCACCAGGCGCGTTCTCGCCACTTTCCGGTGCTCACGTACTGGAAGTACGCCCCGCGACTGAAAATGGCTGCGGCCTTGCTGGATGGACTTTTTTGAACCGACCCGAAGCCGCCAGGCATCCCACAATTCTCTGAGGCTTTTTGCTCCTGGCAATCATTATTATTCAACATTCCCTTACTGGAGATACACGCCGAAGAACGGACAAGTGAAGCTCCCCCCAGCAAGCTTGGGGGGGCATGGTTAACATGTTTTCTCTAATCACATGGCGCATTCCCCCCTCAGCAAGCTGAGGCGTATCCTGCGCAGTTTCTATGAATTTGAGGCACTTCGGAAACACCGCACTATCGGGTGGGAAAGGCCGAACTCTAGGGTGAACCTTTCTTTCCCCAAAGAGGCAACTCGCAGCCTTGGAAATTCAAACCTACACGTATTTCTACTCAGTGAGGACCAGATACCCCTGAATTTATTGAGGCTTGGGGTGAGGGAGGGAAGGAATTCCTTACACCGAAGATGCCCTTAAAGGCGCCATCGAAATAGAGAGAAGAATACTTGTTGAGGTTATCAATATGATCGCAGGAAGGAACCATCTCATAAACAGAGGTTCAAGGCCTCTTCCCACAACCAGAAGATTCGCAGTGAAAAACATCCCCCGGACTTACCCGATGGGCTCTTCAATTTGGAAGGAGGAGGGAATCAACGAAGTGTATTCGCGAAGACGCAATTCTAATTTTTGAATTTCTGCGTCTTTCCGTTTGATGTCCATAACAAGCAGATTATTCTGCACTTCGGCATTTTCCAGTTCATGTTGCAGGCTTTGCATTTCCGGATGCACCTGATCCAATTTCTGCTTTGTGGCTTGTAACTCCCGTCCAAGTTTTTCCTTCGTCTCCTGTAGTTCCCGTCCAAGCTTTTCCTTCATCTCCTGCAGGTCACGCATCATGGCCTTTTTCGCTTCCTTCACGGTCGATAATTCGTCTTCCAACATTTTCAGTCGGTCTTCCAGCATCATCTTCTCGCCCCGCAAGGCCTGGACCATGGTATGAACCTCTTCAAGCAAATCGGCAATATCTTTCATCTCATTGTTCCTCACAACACAAAAATGGTGAACCCGCTGGCTCTATTCTGCTGTTTTTTTCAATTCTGTATCGGTCTTTTTTTCTCTGATATTTAGGGGTACCGCGAATTTCATTCAGCTTTTTCCTGATTAAATCGGACTTTGATGACACCCCCCGCGCCCCTAAAAATTTTTCAGGTATAGATTTTCAGATCCCTCGACTCGATTTTTTCAAGAAAAAGTACAGCTCGGGGTTCTTGACAAGGCTTGTTTGTGAATTTTATATTTAACACTATTCCTATCGTTTTAGTAGGAATTAAAAATGAACAAATTTCCCATCAAAGTCACGTACGGGATTATGGCCACAATCGAGCTCGCAAGACAGGACGGATCTGTTCCGCTGCAAGCCAAAGTCATCGCCAAGCGACAGGGAATACCCTCTCGCTTTATTGAACAAATCCTTCAACACCTTAAACAAGCCGGAATCGTCCGAAGCCTGCGCGGCGCTCAAGGGGGATACACTCTAGCCCAACACCCCAGTCAGATTTCCTTGGCGGATTTGGTCAATTCGATGAATGGGTCGGTGTCAGAGCCACCGCTCAAAAATTTGCCAGCCAATGGCCACTCTGAAAGCGGACAAGTTCCCAACGCCTTACTTTCAAGTATTTGGCAACAGGTCCAAGAGGCCGAGCAGGCAGTCCTTCGAGTCATTTCAATACAAAAATTGGCAGAACAGTATCAAAAGCTCGAAACTCAGCGCGGCGTGATGTATCATATTTAGTTTTCGCAAAGAATTCCGCCTTTTTGGCCTGAAGCAGGAATCTTTTCATTCAAGGCAAGTAGCAGAAAATTATGATCGTTATGCAGCATATTGGAGGATTATCATGAACACCTCGCCAGTCACCAGCCGCCCTCCTGTTCACACCGTCCCTATTCCACAGGAGATTCTTGAAGAAATAGAAACCTTTGAGGATGAGGTGACTCGCCTCCAAACAGGAGGCACCCCAGCCGACGTTTTCAAGCCTTTTCGGCTCCAATACGGCATTTATGGACAGCGCCAGCCGGATGTTCAAATGGTCCGGATTAAAATTCCCTTTGGTGGCCTTACCGCTAATCAATTGCGTCAGGTAGCCGACATTACCGACACCTTTGCAACCGGCGTGGGACATGTGACGACCCGACAGGATATCCAATTGCACTTTGTTCCACTCCGCCATGTGGGCACTATCATGCGAAAGCTGGCGGAAGTTGAACTCACCACCCGGGAAGCATGTGCCAATACCGTCAGAAATGTCACGGCCTGTGCCTTGGCAGGAGTCTGCCCCGGTGAAGTGTTTGACGTGACCCCATACGCGAAAACCGTGGCCTATCATTTATTGCGGAACCCTCTCAACCAAAGCCTCCCTCGCAAATTTAAAATTGCGTTTTCCGGCTGCAAACATGACTGCGCCTTAACCCCCATTCACGATGTGGGGCTGCTAGCCTCTCGCAATGCCGAAGGGGTACCGGGCTTCAAAATGGTCGTTGGAGGCGGTCTGGGATCCACACCTCGCATCGCCAAAATCCTCCGGGAATTTGTCCCCATGGAAGAACTGATTCCCGCCATTGAAGCGATGCTCAAAGTGTTTGATAATTTAGGTAATCGAAAAAATCGAAGCAAGGCCAGGATGAAATTTGTTATTGACAAATTAGGGTTTGAGGAATTTTCTCAACGGTGGAAAGAAACCTACGATGCCATGCTGCAATCGGGCACAACCAAACTTGGATTGAAACCAGCTTTGTATGCCGATGCTCCTCCCTTGGTGATGCCGACAAAATCCGGGAACAGCGCATCCGCCCATGGCAATGGCAACAGTCACCAGAATGGATCATCCACAAATGGAGACCCCTCATCTCATGAAGCGTTCGACCGTTGGTGTGCTACAAATGTGGTGGCTCAACGCCAGGCAGGATTTAAAGCGGCAGCGGTGAGGCTCCGCTCGGGCGATTTAACGTCCGAGCAAATGTTTGTGCTCGCCGACCTCGCCGAACGATATGCCAACGGCAACATTCGTACGACCATCAATCAGAATATGATGGTGCGCTGGATTCCCGATCTGCATCTCCACCGCTTCTATGATGAGCTGATGGCACATGGGCTGGGTGACCCCGGGGCTGAGGGTGTGGCGGATATCGTGGCCTGCCCGGGGACCGACACTTGTGGACTGGGGATCACCTCTTCCAAGGGACTTGCCCGGGCACTGGCAGAAGTGTTTCCCGCCGGAAAAACCGCGGATGACCTGGAAGGAGTGAATGTCAAAATCAGTGGCTGCCATAATTCCTGCGCTCAGCATCATATCGCCACCATTGGCCTGCATGGAGTCGGCAAACGGATTGGGGACCATGTCGCTCCAGTGTATGAACTGCACCTTGGGGGACAGGTCAACGGAACGGCTAAAATTGCTCAACTCATCGTGAAGGTTCCTGCGAAAAATGTCCCTGCCGCCATCCAACACCTTATCGACCTGTATCGCCGGAATAAAAAGAATGGAGAGTCTCTATGGGCTTTCATTGACCGCACCGGGAAGAATCAACTGAAAGATGAACTGATCCCCTATACCATTCTTCCCACGTATCAGGAGGAACCACAGTTCTATTTTGACTGGGAAGGCGATGAGGAATTTTCGGTTGAGGACCTCGGACCCGGCGAATGTGCCGGTGGTGCGTTAGAGATGATCGACAATCGAATCCTTGAAGCCGAACAGGAGCTCTACCAAGCGCGCTTGTTAGCTGAAAAGCATCAATACGCATTTGCCATTAATAAAGCCTACCGTGCGGTGGTGGCGGGAGCGAAGGCTATCCTGGTCACAGAAGGAATCGATCCGAATACAGATGCCGATACGTTAGCGGAATTTGACAAGATGATTGTCGCCAAGGGACTCATGCCAGCCGAATATCATAATCTGGCCACAACAGTTGGTGATCTGGGGAACAAAGACGCGTCGGCTGACCTGACGCAAGGAAAGATCGCGTTTACGAAAGGATTCGTGGACCTTTGCCGGACGGTCACGGAACAAATTGGACAGGACCTCAAGCTTACACCCGCTGAACAGGGGCAAGGACCCACAGAATCAACCAAGGCCATCACCACGCCTCCTGAGCAGACATCCCCTCCCTCGGATGTGCCCGTCTATGACCTCCGGGGTGTGGCATGTCCGATGAATTACGTCAAAACCAAATTGAAATTAGAAATGATGGACCATGGCGACAAGTTGGAAGTATGGCTGGATGGCGGTGATCCTATTCGCAACGTCCCGGTGAGTCTTCGAAACGATGGACACAAAGTGCTCGAACAGGAACCCCTGGACTCCGAGGAGCGGCATTTTCGAGTGTTAGTGGAAAAAGTGGAAATTTAAGGAACCACGTTATGTCTCTTTTCACGGATACAAAACCTTCGCCAGAAGAACTTTCCGCGTTGAATCAATCCCTGGAGAGCCAGGCTCCCCAGAAGATCGTCGAGACCGCGATCAAGCAATATGGGCCAAGCGTGATCCTGGCCTGTAGTTTTGGGGCCGAGGATGTCGTGCTTGTGGATATGATGCTACGCGCCAATCCACATAGCACGCTCTTTTATTTAGATACCGATTTTTTATTTCCTGAAACACACGTCGTGAAGGATCGGATCATTCAACGGTATCAGTTGCAGGATGAGCAGATTATCCAGGTAAAATCGAAACTTAGTCCTGCAGAACAAGCGACACAATTTGGCGAGGCCCTGTGGTTGCGGGATCCCGATCAATGCTGCTCCCTGCGCAAGGTTGAGCCCCTCACCCGCATACTGGCAAAGTATGCAGCTTGGATCACGGGCATCCGGCGTGACCAAGCACCCACTCGCGCCAACGCCGGCATCGTTGAGTGGGATACAAAGTTTGGCCTGGTGAAATTCAATCCATTGGCAACCTGGTCATGGGAACAGGTGTGGGACTACATTCGCGCCAACAACGTGCCTTACAACGAATTGCATGATCAGCATTTTCCCAGCATCGGATGCACCCACTGTACCACTCCTGTCATGCCAGGGGATGACCCGCGATCTGGAAGATGGAAAAGTTCAACAAAAACCGAATGTGGGCTTCATCGTTCATGAAAACCCTTGAAAAGGCGGTCATTCACTCTCCCAAATTGATGACCCAAACTAGAGTAGGTATCGGAGGCAGTCAGTGAAAAAAATCGCCGTAATTATTACCCGTGGAGGATGGAACAACCTTTTCCAAGCCTGTGAGTGGGTCACTCTGGCCGCAGCCAGCGGCATGGAGGTGAGCGCTTATTTCCGTGATGAAGCGGCAAGCCGGATGACCACAACCAAAATCAAAGAACTCACGATGTCCCCCGACTATAGAGGACGAGAAGCCTTTGTCCGTGATCTTCTAAAAAAAGAGAATAAAGCGGACCTCACGAAAATTATGCAAACCGCCAAAGAAACGGGAAGCGTGAAGTTTTCTGTGTGTAAAGACTCTCTGAGATATTTTGACTTGAAAGTCGAGGAACTGATTCCGGAGTTAGATGAAGTGCAAACCACAGAGGCCTTCTGGAAAGAAGCCATTCTTCCCGCTGATCAAGTCTTGACGTTTTAACCTGGAATACCTCATGGATCAACTGATTGCAAAAATTGGGAAAGGGCTTAAGGGTGCCAAGGATTTGACCTGGGACGAGGCCAAATCCGCTCTGAACGCCATCATCGAAGGGCAAGCCACTGACATCCAGGTGGGAGCATTTTTGATGGCCATGCGGATTAAAACTGAATCCATCGGCGAACTGGCAGCCTTTACGGCCACGGCCCGCAACTGGGCACCACCGATTCAACTCCCTCATCCGGCAAAAATGGTGGATGTTCCCCTCTATGGGGAAAAACACAACACCATCCATGTGGTAGTGGCTGCCTCACTGGTGGCCGCTTCAGCTGGCGCAGGCATGTTTATGCATGGCGTAGAAAACCCGCAAGTCCCCTACGATCTTCCTCAAGTCCTCCGCCATTTACAGCTTCCCATCGCCCATACATCAGCAGAAGCGATCGAGCATGCCTCTCAACGCCCCTGGGTGTATATGGATTTGGCAGGGTATCATGCGCCATTAACCAAACTGCTGGATCTGCGTCGGGAATTCGGTTTGCAAAATCTGTCCCATCAGGTGGCCAGACTGCTGAACCCGGCCCGGTTGGCTTCCCAAGTCATCGGGATTTCCCATCCACCCTACCTGGATAAAATGGTAGAGGCCTTGGACATGCTCGGAGCGAAGCGTGCACTGATTATCCAGGGAGTCGAAGGATTTCCTGAACTTTCCGTATCTGCGCCTTCCTTGGCTCGCGAATTACGGAGTGGACATATTTCGTCTTTGATTTTTCGCCCTGACGACGCTGGTTTCCGATTTGGCCCCTTCCAAGCCATGAGTTCTACGATCAACGGGCCGGGATCGGGCAGCCCGGCACACGAAGCCCGATTGATTACACAATTACTCGGCAGTCGTCAGCGGGGCGACCAACGAGCCTGGGTGATCGTGAATGCAGCCTTACTCCTGTATGCCGCAGGCCTGGCCTCGTCTCTTGCGCAAGCGACACCGCTCGCACAGGACACACTGGATTCAGGGAAAGCCGGGGCGTTCCTCACCGCATTGATCCAAGGACATTCCCCACAAACCAAACCTTTTGTTCCACCTGCCCCAGCGGTGATGCCGGCATGAAACACATTCGCCAGTTGGAAGACCAAAGCGTTTATATCCTGCGCGAGGCCTACAAAAACTTTGATAACCTGGCCATGTTGTGGTCAATGGGCAAGGATTCGACGGTGTTGTTGTGGCTGGCCCGGAAAGCCTTTTTCGGGCATGTCCCCTTCCCGTTACTCCATGTCGACACCAGCTACAAAATTCCTGAAATGATTGAATACCGGGATCGCCTCGCACGCGAATGGCGATTAAATCTGATCGTGGGCCAAAACAAAAAAGCCTTGGCCGAAGGGATGAACCACACGAAGGGACGAGTGGAATGTTGCACCGCCTTAAAAACCCAAGGGTTAAAACAATTGCTGGAAGAGAAGGGCTACACAGGGGTCATTTTGGGTGTGCGATCGGACGAAGACAGCACCAGGGCCAAGGAACGCTATTTTTCTCCCCGAGACAAAAACAATGAATGGGATTTTCGCGATCAGCCCCCCGAACTTTGGGATCAATATAAACTTTCGTTTCCTCCGGGCACCCATATCCGGATCCATCCCCTTTTGGATTGGACAGAGATCAATATTTGGGAATACATCAAATTAGAAAATATTCCCTTTCTGGACCATCTCTACCTGGATCAAGGCACCGGCAAACGTTATCGCAGTCTGGGATGCGCCCCATGCACGACACCAATTGATTCCACCGCGAAAAATGTGGATGAGGTCATCATTGAATTACGCAACACCAAGGTGGCGGAGCGGGCAGGACGCGCACAAGACGAAGGACGAGGGATGGAACAATTACGCAAAGATGGATACATGTAAGGATGACCGTCCCAACCACCAGACCTAACAACCCTCCCCCGGACAACGCCATCCGGGAGCGAATGAATATCGTGATCGTCGGACACGTCGACCACGGCAAATCCACTCTTTTAGGTCGTCTGTACGCCGACACCGGGACGTTACCCATCGGCAAGATCGAAAAGATTCAGGCCATTTGCAAGCAACAAGGGAAAGAATTCGAATACGCCTTTCTCTTTGACGCCTTTTTGGAAGAACAACAACAAGGCATTACCATCGACACGGCGCGAACCTTCTTTTCCTGGGGAGGCCGGCAATACATCATCATTGACGCACCGGGACATAAAGAATTTCTGAAAAACATGGTGTCGGGTGCCGCCCGTGCCGAAGCCGCCCTTCTGGTCATCGATGCCCTGGAAGGCGTGCGCGACCAATCAAAACGCCATGGACTGCTCCTATCCATGCTGGGAGTGAAGCAGGTAACCGTGGTGGTCAACAAAATGGATCTTGTCAATTACCGGGAAGACACATTTCAAGCGATCGAGAAAGAATATCGCGAGTTTCTCACCCAATTAAACGTGATTCCCCAATACGTCATCCCTGCAAGCGCCAAACAAGGCATTAATATCACTCAACCCAGCCCGGAAACACCCTGGTACACCGGGCCCTCCGTCTTGGATTCTCTGGCCCATTTCCATCTGGAATCCAAGAGAACGGAACAGACCTTACGGCTTCCTATCCAGGACGTCTATAAGTTCGATGCACGCCGGATTTTAGTCGGACGGATCACGGCAGGGAAGCTCAAGATTGGTGATCGACTGGTCTTTTCCCCTTCCAATAAGTCAGCCAACATCCAAACCATCGAAGCCTTCAATCTCGATCCACCGCCAACGCAAGCCGAAGCCGGTCAGTCCGTCGGTATCACTCTGGACGAACAAATCTTTGTGGAACGAGGCCAAATCGCCACGCACGAAGAGGCCCGTCCGTTGGTCTCCACCCGGATCCGTGCCAACCTGTTCTGGTTGGGAGCGAAACCCTTAGAAATTCGCCGACCTTACGTCTTGCGGCTGGCCACCAGGGAAGTCCCCTGCGAAGTGGCAACCATTCATCGCATTGTGGACGCCACCAATTTAGACGACCGACACACGCAAGCCACCGTGAAACGCAATGAAGTGGCCGACATCACGCTGCGGACCAAATCTCCCATCGCATTCGATCTCTATGCACATTTCGAGACTACCGGGCGCTTTGTGTTGGTGGATGAATACGATGTGGCAGGAGGCGGCATCATCACGGAACTGGTTCAGGACGACCAGGAAGATTTTCGAACGGAGGCACGGGAACGGGATTCCGCATGGGTGAAGGGAGATGTGGGGGCTGAAGACCGGGCCCAGCGCTATGGCCATCGAGCGGCTGTGGTGTTACTCACCGGGCCTGACACCACTGCAAAAGGATTTCTGGCACGCAAACTGGAAACCGTCTTAGTAGGGGAAGGCCGGCATGCCTATCTTCTCGCGCCGGAGAATCTGCAACGGGGACTGGATGCCGATCTGGTCGATACGAAACCGGATGAAATCATTCGACGGTTTGGTGAAGTGGTGCGATTGCTCACCGATACCGGTTCCCTGGTCATTTCCACCACCAACGCCCTCCAATTACCCACCAAACAGATCGTTCAAACCTTGCAAACCCTGGTGAACCCGATCCCGGTCATCACCATCCATATGGCCAAAGAGTTAATAGGCCCTCAGCCGGATACCGATCTGATCTTTGCAGGACCGGAAAATTTTGACGACTGTACCCACCAAATCATTGCTTTGCTCAAATCCAGGGGACTCCTTGCGGAACCCGCCAGTAGCCGTTCCGACTCCCAGTATTCCATTTAACCAGACCATCAGCGCTGGTAATACCTCGCTTAAACGGTGAAAGACGATGGAAAGGACCCAATTCCCTGAGACTTTCAACTGTCTCTTGACCGACGCCTGCTGACTGGGCCCTTGGTCGGACGCTCTCATCAAGAGGCAGGCCTTGTCCGACCGAAGCAAGTTGGTCTGCCCTCCTCAGGTTCGCGTCCGCCCTATCCGATGTGGCCAGGGGGGGGCGTCGCGGGTTTTGGCTACTTTTGCCGGAACAAAAGTGGCTCGGCTGCCGGGCCGAAATCCCGGCATCTCTCGTCCATCCACATCATTCCAGTTAGCGAAGTGGTGCGCCAGAACGAGTGGAAAGTATTTAGAAAACCTATAGAAGACTTTCTGTTTTCTACTTTCCCCTGTCGCTACCCCTTGTAGCTGAATTCACAAAAAAATGAAGAACTAGGCCGCGGTAAACGGCCTCCATCACGAAGGAGCAGACAACTTTAAACCTGCAATACCTAAAATAATCATCGCAATACACAATAATCTGACGGCCGTTTTAGGCTCATCAAACAACAGAATCCCCAATAAAACCGTGCCTACCGCCCCAATGCCCGTCCAAACGGCATAAGCGGTTCCCATCGGTATGGCCCGGAGAGCGAAAGACATACAGATCATACTGACCGCCATGGCCACGACCGTGCCAACACTCGGCCACAGACGGGTAAACCCATCCGTAAATTTCAACGCCGTCGCCCAGACAATCTCAAAAAACCCCGCCACCAACAACAACGTCCACGCCATATGTCTCTTCCCCCTTCTCTTCTACATGTTTCACAAGGACTCTCATCCCAAAATCTGAAAAAGCGAACTCCCTGTATACCAGGAGGGTATGAGAAAAATCATGACCAAAAAGTTTTTTCCTAAAAACCAAAGGAGACGAAAAACATCAAGAAGCATAGCCAGGGATCAAGCCTTGTATAGGGCTTGAAAGGGCTACGGGATTCCCACCGGAGAAGAAGAATGCACGTCGTTGCCGGCTTGATCTTTCCTCTTTCATGGCTACCTGAATAGCAAGCGTGTGAATCTTACGGTATAGTAAGGGTAGATGAAGGAACTCCTTGTGAGTGAGGGAGAAAAAAAGTCATAAAACAAAGGGGGTGACTGGCTTCGACGGGAATCAAGAGGTCAACAGAGCGTGTCGAGCTCTCGGAGTCTCGTAAAACCTTCGGGAAAACATTAAGTGCCAACGATAACTTGGCTCTCGCGGCTTAATTGACCGCGACGTCCCTCCTCTCTTTGCCTGCGGGTGAGGAAGGGGCGTCACACTGCAGGCTGGTCCAATGCCGGTGCTCAGCGGCGGCGGACGAGAACATGCTGGGCTAGCGGGTGCTCTAAGCCGGTCGGTGGGCGTGGGCAACTGCGAATAACAAATCATCGGCTACACACGTAGGGCTGTTGCGCTGAATGTTCTCGGACAGGGGTTCGATTCCCCTCACCTCCACCAATCGGCCTCTGGATCAGACGATCCAGAGGCCTTTTTTTCATTGAGGACACAGCCTCATGGCAATAAAAATCCAATATGTAGTCACCATACTGATGCTGCCGTCGAAACTTCAGTCCCAGGAAACTTGGATCCCGCACCCTCTCCCAAAAGATCTCAGGTACTGTTCTTTCTGAACTGGTACGACGCAGCCCAGGGCATCCTGGCCCGCCACTCACTGTTTTTTTCCTGACCATTTCCTCGAACGAAATTCGCGCCTTCTCACATCCAAGCGAAACACTTTGTCCTTCTCCAGCCCAATTTGTCTTGATTGGAGCAACTCCCCATACCTGTAACAAAAAGACACAAGATGAATTATTTAAATAAAACAATGCCTTACGTAACTATCAGACATTCCTAAAAGTGGAATACCACTTGCTATATCTTCATTTCTCACAAACTCACCATCTTTGATCTCCTAAGGCAGAGATGGTTCTTTACTATCCATTAACAGGAGGAGAGCCTACATGGCTAAATTATTCGCGACGGTTATGGCATTCGTATTCGGCATCACCTTTGGCGTGTTTGGCGTCGTTCAAGCCACGGACATGCCTGCAGAAAAATCCCCAGCCCCTGTTGCTGAAGACAAAGCCGCTGAAGACCATGGCAAGGCTGGTGAAGACCATGGAAAAGCGGGAGACACTCACGGAAAGTCCGCGGACGATCAAGGGAAGACTGCCGACAAAGGCCAAAAGAAAACGCATGCCAAGAAAAAGAAGGCCAGCTAATCCTTCCCGGTTTTAGAAAAAAGAGGGTGGAGATAATTTCCATCCTCTTTTTTTTATTTCCATTTGTCCTTTTGGAAACTCAAGACCACAACGTCCGAAGTTTTCCCCCTTCAAAATTTCAAGCCCGTGACAACCATTGGGCATCCTTCTTCAGACGAACCAGAAGAAAACCATCCCAGGCTCGCTTCTTTTTCTCCTTTTTCCACTTCCCTTCTTTTGGGTGTCAGAAACTAGGTGTTTGGGCAATCTAATTTACCCTTGTTCTCTTCAGTGCAATGAATTTGTGCATTCTTCTTTTCATAACGATTCCCTGGAGCCTTGAACCGGCAAACGCGCTTTTTGCACTTTCCCACCCATAAAAATGATCTCAGCGTCTTTCTTCAGTGGAGTGAAAATCCTACTCATGAAGGAAAAACCCTTCAGTGCAAACCGACAAGAATTTAAGGAAATCTTTCATAACATTACGCTTCGTAACTCATTAAATTTATTAGGAGCTTTGTTTGTTTTTCGTAAATTTCTAAAATTTTTCTCTACGGCTTTATGAGAATTCTTTAAGAAACTTTAAAATCACTTCCACTGACATTCATCAATAATTTCAACTAGATATCACTTGGTTCACTAAAAAAAAAGAGGTGGAATAGGTTTTGCTCATTGCTTGGTTCTATGAGGATTGGAGTCACTCTCTCAAGACAATGAATGAATGTAAGGGGGAGAGGATTGTTCACTTTTAACTTTTTGGAGGGTCGTATCATGGTTAAATTATTCACAGTGTTATTGACCTTACTGATTGCCTTATCTTTTGGTGGAATGACGTTCGCCAAATCCTTGGGTGATGCTTCGTCCATTCAGAGCACATTTCCTCTAGGTGCAGATGGTGATAAGGATGATGACAAGGATAAAAAAGACGAAGGCACAAAGATGGATGACAAAAAAGGGGATGACGACAAAGAAGGCGAAAAAGGAGAGAAGTAGTCCAATCGCCTTGTTGAACCATATTCCTTCGGTCTAACCAGAAAAACGACCTTTCGGGGAAATTTCCGGAAGG
>Ga0209536_100008594_pt1 | contig 15296 bp, 9 predicted proteins | sample DeeMarSeWOR28_12_FD_187461 | JGI IMG/M metagenome (GOLD analysis project Ga0209536, IMG submission 187461) | Marine sediment microbial communities from White Oak River estuary, North Carolina - WOR-2-8_12 (SPAdes) (version 2) | ecosystem: Environmental > Aquatic > Marine > Intertidal zone >...
AATGTCATTGCGCCTCCGACTGTACCATACGAAGCTGGTCTGATACTGAAGGGCAACGATACTCCAACATCAGGACAGGCTTTCAATTCTCCTGCTCTTGAGTTTCAAGCTCAGGTGTGGGGGCATTATGGTGGAGACCAGGCGCAGACGAGCAAGTGGCAGATCTTCAACTGGGGATTTGATACTCCGAATACAGCGGGTGGTGTACTGGCTTTCAGGGTAGTGCGTCCCGAATTGTCGATTACCCCTGTAGCCTTCGATGAAGCAGGACGAGTACTGTTAGGATACCTTAGGAACTATCCTACAACATCCTATTACGGTTTTTATGGTGAAGATCTTGGTTCGTATGGTGTTATTTTGGCTAACGATACAGTCGTTGGGTGGCCTGAAAATGAACAGACTAAGAGTTTGAAGGTTACTGGTACTCTGTATTTTGGAGTGACGGGTGGCGGTGTCAGTGATTCGGTCAGTCTCTACAAGGAGAGCTCATCTCCTGGCTGGTTGAAAACTGATAACGTGTTTGACTGTGGTGCATTGATGATCGATGAGGTTGAGGTTATCAACAGTTCCAAACAGTGGGTTGGTGCCGATATTCCAGTTTCAAGTGGTGGGACAGGAGCATCGACCTTAACGGGATATGTCTATGGCAACGGCACTTCGGCAATGACAGCATCAACCACTGTCCCTGAAGGCGATATTAGCGGTACAAGTATCTTTGCAAGGATTTCAGGTGCTTCACAAAGTATCACTTCTGATTGGACTTATAAAGGTTCCAGCGGATTACAGCTGGGAGAAGCTACAACAGCACTTGGCTATCTTAAGTTTTGGGACGATAGCGATGTCTTCAACGTGGTCATGCGTTCATATACTGGTGGTCAGGATGCGAACATTACCCTGTATTTTCCAAAACAGGCTTGGCTTGGTGGTACTGGTTCATATATAATCGCGACTTCAGATTACACAACATTTGGTTCCAGCAGCGTATGGCAGGGATCCACCGTCGGCACAGGCTATGGTGGCACGGGGTTGACCAGTTTCACGGCAAACGGGTTGGTGTATGCTTCGAGTACATCTGCGCTGGCAACGTCTTCCAATATCTCGACCGATGGTTCTAAACTCACCAAGTACAACGGCATCACGACAGAGGGCTTCGGTGTCCCTGCAATCTGCGACCAAGTGACAACGACAGGTGTCACCGCGAGTATTGGGACCACTGGCATCAGCAACACTTCAGCCGCAGGAATCTATCGTGTGAACGTCTACATGGGTCAATATCACACGGACATCAATATTGGGCAGATAAAGATGACCATCGGTTGGACACAACCTGACGACGACGTGGGGATTGCAATCACGCACGACACTCCGACGCTCAACCTGACAACTGACGACTTCGAGCATGACATTTTCGTTGTCTATCACAGCGGCTCAACAGGAAACATGACATATTCAGCAACGGTCACTGGTCTTGCTGGTGACGACGAGTTTGTTGTGGTAATTACTACTGAAAGATTGGCTTAAATATAACAGCTTGGAGGGGTTATGTCGGAAATGCAAATGAAAATTGCTATCATTCAGGATGAGATCCGCATGTGGGAGGCGACGGCATATCGCTTTACCACACGAGCAAAGGTGGCAAGGGAAGCAGGGATGGGTGAGCAATATCTGGAACAACAGATTGATGAAGCAACGAAGGCTCAGAAGATGGTGGACGGTCTGAAGAAGATCGTCGCGGATATGGAAGGAGGCGGCTAATATGGGAGGTCTATTCTCTCTGTTCGGTGGGAGTGATGCTCCGAAATGGCAGGATTCCTACTATGACTTGAACGCTCCAGGGCGGATTGGATCGCAAAGCACTTCGATTCAGGATCTTGGTTTAGCGTTGAGTGGTCATTTGCGAATGACAGATCCGAATCGTATCAGTCAGGAACGTGGCTACATTGGTCAGCTTCAGCAGGATGCTACCAGACGAATGCAGATGCAGCTCGCAGGTCTTACGATAGGAAGCGATCAGGCTCGTTCGATGGGACTTTCTGCGGGGGCTGGATGGGGTACCAGTGGATTGCTTGGTGGAGCGATGAGAAAGAATGAACTTGCTATGGCTATGGATCGCGGAATGCAGATGGATACTAGTCAATATGACTATCTGAAGATCGGATTGCCACAGCAATATGAGGCGCTTGCACAGGGATATCTCGGTCAGTATCTTGGTGGCCGTTCTGCTGAGATGGAAGCAGGACTACGGAAGGCTACGACGGTCAGTGAGCTCGGACAGAACATGGCTCAGTTCAATACACAGGGGTCTTATGGAGCAAAGATGGCCGACTGGCAGAACAAACAGTCCTTTGCCAATTCACTGTTGAGTGGAGTAATGGGTATCGGAGGTTCTATGTTGGGAGGATGGTCCTCAAATTGGGGCGCTCCAACTCCACAGTATACTACTAACATTTTCCCACCCACCGCTTAGGAGGGCAAGATAATGGTACCGTGGACATTTGGACAGGAGCTCTCCAGTAGTTTTCAGAACGCCAGAGAGAGTGCGTTGTCCCGTAAACATGACGCAGACAAACAGCAAGCCCTGTTCAATTTTCAAGCTGCTGCGACTAAGTATGATTGGGGCAACCGATTTAAGTATCAAGGTCAGGAGCACATCAATCGGCTTGATGCAATGAGCATGGCAAATCTCTATGACATCGGCAGATCTTATCGTGAGCATGAGTTAGGAAAGGAGATGTATTCATACCAGTTAGGTGAAAATCTTGAGTACTATCCTAGTCTGGAAGAACGTCTGTCTCCGATAAGAATCAGAGAGCACGAAGCCAGAACAATTATTGATACTGATCAATCTCTCAGACGGACTGCAGGAGAACAAGAGATTTATGAACCCTATGCAAAACGTGCAGAAGCGCGCCAGGCCAAATACGGGCGGATGAGATATGTAGTGGATATTCTAACTGGCCAAGGAAAATGGCTTGATCCAGCCGAAGGTATTCCTCCAGGATATGTTGATCCACGGAATTACAAAGCTGAAGCTGAGATCTTTTCTCAAAGTGCTGCAGGACGTAAGCCACTTGGCGAGGCTCCACGCCCACCAGAAATAAGCCCATTGCAGATGGCGTATATGGCGGGTACTGGTCCTAATGTCCCAGCACTAGGACGGCTTGGCACTGAGGCGCTGTTCGCTATTCCAAGACTTCTTGGATTTGAACCGTATGAATCGGAATATGATCGTTTCAACAGGAAAGGTCTTCTCTGGAGTCGAGAACAGCAGAGATCACCATTAGACCGAGCACGAAGTTATTATTCACCCGATGATGATACGGAGTTCTACAGGAACTTTTGGAATCTAGGAGGAGACTAATCGTTATGGCACGATCACAGTACGAACAAATGACCAAGCAAGTTGTACGTATGATTGAGAACTACTATCAGGATCCAGAAGCATTTACTGATGATGAGATCAGGATTATGAAGGATGCTGCCGATGCTCTTGGGTATCCCTTTGAGCCTCGTACTTCGGGAGCGCGTATCCTGAAGAACCTTGGTTTCAATCTTCTGGATACGGGACTTCTTGGAGCCTTACCGAACGAATGGGGCCCAGAAGCATTTACCGCAAGCGAGAAAACAGCACAGGTCGCTGGCGATGTTCTTGGCATGGCGGTTCCTGGTGCGGCAGCATTCAAGTTTGGCAAATGGCTTATGCCTACTGGAGGACGCGGTGCTGTCAGTAATCTCGGACGAATAATGTCCCAAGCGGAACGTGGCTTTGGTAGAGGTGCTATGGGTCGAGGTGGTGCTTTTGCTGGCGGACCAGCTGAAGCTGGCTTTGCAAGAGGTGCTACAACAGCAAGAGGTCCGATCTCTTTCACAGGCGCTCCAGCAGGTGAAACGGTACCTAACGCTTTTAGAGCTGGATCTTTTTACGAGCAAGGAGGTCTTCGCGAGGCAGCAAAAGGTGTCGCAAGTCGTGCTGCAAGTAGCGCAGGTGGTAATGCCCAAAAACAGTTGGTAGATCTCCTCAAGAGAGTCAGCAAGATAAAGAACCCAACACTCAGAGCGGCATATCGTAATATTCTTGTCGCTGCCTACAAGGGTGTTCCCTATGCTGAGCGTGGTGTTGGGATGGGAGCTGGTATGGCTCGTCGTGGTCTAGGTATTCTTGAAAACTATCCACGCGCTACCCGATGGGGAGCTACAGGTGCTGGCTTCCTTGGATTACATAACGCACTTGAATCAGAAGACTGGTGGGAACCAAGTGAATACGATCCTTTCCAGGCTGAATACTAAAGGAGATTGACATGCCATTCGGACGAGCTTTAGGAAAAGGTGCATATGAATTTGCTGATACCGCTCTGCTTGGCATCCTGCCTGAGTCATGGGATCCAGGTGCTAGAACAAGCGGAGAGGAATTTGCTGGCGATATCGGTGGACTGCTTGGTATGGTAGGTCCTGCAGCCGTAGGATACGGAGTCGGAAGGGGTGTATCTAAAGCTGCTAAAGCATACCGTATGGGAGAGAATGTCTTTCCTCCCAGCGTAGCTGGACCTGCAGGAAAAGCGGTAGGATCAATAGAGAAAGTAATGGATTCTGCAGGAGCGAAGGTAGTCAATCGGTTACGAAGACTTCGCAAGTTGATCGCGACTACAGAGAATCCAAAGCTCAAGAGCTTCTATCGGACAATGTTTCGTTCGACACTCAGGGCTGCTCAGATGAGCGCTCAAGGAGTAGGAGCTGGCGCTGCTTGGACTGGACGAAATGTTCTGCGTCCTGCAGCAATGGCAGCTGGTAAGTATCCTAATGTGACCAAATGGGGTACGGCTGTTCCTACAGCTCTTGCTGTGAATGATCTTTTTGGAGACAGTGAATACTACGCTCCTGAGGTTTGGGGAGAAGAATAACATAACAACGCTCTAGCGAAAGGCCCTCAGCCGATGACTCGCGAAGAATACGAGCGTTTGAATTATCTGTTCGACAACGATCCTGATAAGCTTTCTGGACAACAGAAAGAGTTTATCGCTGGATATCGAGCCCGTCGATCGCAGAAGATTCAACGCACACCTACCCCCCCAGGTTTTAACCTGAAGGAAACTGTTAACCAAATGGTTAGCGGTTTCATCTCTGGCGTTACTGCACTTGGTAACTACGCCGATGAACCCCGTAACAGCTGGGAAGCAATCGCCAATTCCATAGGGCATCTTGGTGGCTTTGTAGGCATGATATGGCCTGGAGTGTCCGTTGGGAAGGGCATTTCTAGGGGCGTAGGAGCCCTAGGACGAGCTTTCGGACGGATAGGGGCACCAGAAGCCGCCCGAACGATTTACGGCGCTGAGCAGGCTCTACAGCGCTTTAGAAGCGTTCCTATGCTTGCAGCCGATGTTGTCATGCGTGCCGCCGATAAGCGGGTACGATCTAATGCTACTCGTCTTGCTCTTGGGATCATGGAAGACAAGCCGATAATGCAGCAGGCATTAGCCTCTGGTGGGCATCTTGGTACGGCTATGTTTGTTAGCGAACTACACAAAGGTTTGACAGATGCTCTGCAAAGCGGGGCTTTTGGTATGCTCATGGGTGGTTTCTTTGATGCTGGTCTTGGCAATATCCCCTTCCTCAAGTCTGAAACTACACCAGCAAAGGTTATGAAAGCTATGGCTGGTGGCATTTCAAATACTCTCACGCCTACTCTTATGGGACAGAATCCGTTTAATGCCCCGATAGAGATGGTCATTTATGATGCTTTGCTTGGTGGTTATTTCGGATGGCATGCAAAAGATGTCAACAGATGGGCAGCCACGCGTTACATCTCTCGTCGTCTGCAGCGTCAAGAAATGCAGGGGTATGAATCGGATAAGGAGTTTCGAGAGTTACCAGAAGCAACACGGAATCTGATTGTAGAGGGAATGAAGAAGAACAAGATAGGAACGACTGGAGAGATCTTCTCCAGAGTCATGCGTGAGTTCACTCCTATTCTTGCAGAGACTCCAGAGATTCTACCTGGGCAGCGTGTTTTTATCGAGGGCGATAATCTTACCGCACACTACGTCAAAGAGATCAGGGACAATAGAGCAACACTATCGAGCGGGAAAGTTATTGATGTAGATCTTCTTACGCCTGTACATGCAAGTGATCCTGTTCTTTTGACTAAGCGTACGGAGACAAACTCTGGCTTGAACACACATGATTATGACGGACTTCCGCGTAATCGTGCGAACCAATTTCGAGAGTTCCTGCGTGGCGCTGCCATAGACGAGAAGGGCAAGCGCCGTCCACCGCGTATGAGTCCAGAAGAAGCGATGCACCATGAGTATAATATGCTCAAGAAGGCAGGCGAAGTCATCGCGCGGAAGAAGCAGGATCCAGAATATCAGGACCTTGCAGACATCAAAGCCTTTGCTTATGGAACACTGATTGATCGCAAGCTCCGTCCTCTGGATAAAGAAATGACTCCGAGAGAATGGGCTCCTCTGATTGATTGGTACACTGAACTGCTCTATTCGGTACCAGTAGAATATCAAACCTACAATGTTCGCAAAGGCACACTCTCAAAAAATACTCCAGCCTACAATGGTGACCAGCTTCTTGATCCACAAGGCAAACGCAGGGAGGGATGGTCAGTCCGCCCACTCTTTGCCTACCTGCAGAAGGAAGGTCGTCCTGTTCGATGGGGGGTCGTAGCCTCTGCCGAAGATAAGGACTTCCGTAAACAGATCTTCACGACGAATCTTGTACGTGCCAAGCTTGGTGTCAAGGATTACGGGAACATGGCACGTATCTTAGACGCACAGGGACAGGGTCTGATAGGCGGACGAGAAGGTGGGAATCTGTTTTATGTGGAGTACGGCCCGAAAGAAGAACTTAACCAAGTTTGGATTGAAGCTCAGGGTATCTCAAAGAAGGGAGAACTGGATCGCTTAGTTGAGAAAAGCGCGCAACGTCTTGGTGTATCTCCTCAGATCGTTCAGCGGAATATCGCTAACAATATCTGGTACTACAAACATGCGTTGGGCGGTGGTGAACCATTGTCCGAAATCTTCAGCGGTAAGTATCGGTTCATAGACAACATCATGGATTGGAACAAGCGCTTCGGTGCGATAACGCAGAAGTATCTGCCGATTCATCCCCAGGCTGTGCCTGAAGTATATCGGAAGTTTCGATATCTGATCGTAGAAGATCCGAATAAGGATTGGGATGGTATGGTGATCTCTACCAAGGATATGCGTGACGTAGAAGCCGAAGCCATAGGCTTACCAAAGGGACGGGTTGGTGCTACAAAGTTCTTCTACATTGAACCGTCTTCTGGATTGGGTACGCATGTAGCGAAGCTTGCACAACATGCTGTCGGGAAGGAAATGTCTGATCTGATGGCAGCTGAAGGGCTTGACAAGATCTTCTTTACTTCCGCATCAAAGGCCAGTGGTAAAAGAACCGTTCACAAAATGGAATACCGTGACGGTAAACTTGTATTTACAAAGCCCGATGGCACGGTAGGCAAGCCTGATATCTATTACGGAGATATCGAGAATGTCTTAATGAGCAGGGATATCTATGATGATAGCTTCCAAAAGGTCAACCAGCCTCGTCGTCTTGTGAAGCAGCTGGATAATGGAATCACCGATGTCGCGGTAGCACGGGCGATGGGTGAGTTCCGTGCCAGTGCTGCTAAAGGAAGTGCGGCGGGGAACAATGTGCTTTCCGTCTATCGTCAGATGTCGAAAGATAATGTTGAACGAGCGCGGGCATACTTGAGAGAGAACCATGACGCCATAGACTTTATGAACAGGAAAGACGCTGAATATCTCATGCGTACTGATCCTGTATTTCGCAGTGAGTTCATCCGTCATAGAGCCCATGCAATCGAAGATCCTTTGGAGGAGCTGGAAGTATCCATTGAGTCTGGTCATTTTCAGGATGCATTGTCGCCACAGTACAATGTCGATAAACTTATCGCTGCAGGATTCTTTGACAGTGGAATCATGTCACAGAAATTTGCGGCTGATGTTGTTGACAATATGCAGCGCCGCTACTTTGTTGACGATATCGTACGTCCGAAGATCATGGGCGCTGGTAGTGCAAGACTATCGAAGATGGATCCGATTACAGCAATGAAGTATAAGCTGGATGATAACAGTTTCTATCTTGGTCCTGAATGGAGGGGATTCAAGTTCACGGGAATTGATGCGAAGGGTAACAATGTCGCTAACATGACGCTTGGCGATCAGTGGAAACTGTTGGAGCCATTTTATACAAAGATTGAAGCTGGCGAACAGCTGTCTCCTGTTGAAAGTGACACCTTTAAATCAATGCAGAATCGTGTCAGGTTCGTTGTCACTCGTCTGCCCATTGACAATCCGAGTGGTATCCTGCGTCTGGATTTCAGGGGATTTGTTCCTATCGAGGGCGGCAACGTCTATGTCAGCAAGAAGAACATGGACAATCTTGGTGATGCTGATTTCGATATCGACGCGGCATACTTCTACAGCAATTTGCCAGAGTCATATCAGAAATGGGTTGACCAGCAGAAAGGACGAAAGGATCGTCACTTTGCTATGTTTGGTGATGTGAATCCAGGCGATCCCGCGGAACAATTCTTTGCTGATCGTCCAGCTGATGAACCTTATGATGATGTTTCAAAGTTTGCGATGTTCGATCCGTATCATATCGCTCAAACGAACCGCGCTACGTCAATCGGACGCGGAGAAAATCTACCACGTTCTGTAGCCTTTTCCAGTCGTGGCTTCCCTCATCAGAACTATCTTCGTATGCAGGAGAAAGGCCGACCGAGAAAGCATACCGTTGCAGGGAATCTGCGTGTAGATATACCACGGACAGAAGACGAACAAATTCTATCCGAAGCTTTAATGGGTGGTTCTTTGCGAGCCGCTGCTGATGCTGCAGCTGGTGGCGTAACAGGAAAGCGTTTGCCACTTGATGCTTTTGATGCACGGAAATATCTGATCCGTGGTCTCTATCCTGAGATGAGCGTACGTATAGGGAACAACACGTACAAGATCTATGATCGTTCATCCAATCAGTTAGTGCCAGATCCGCAGACTGGTGGCAAACGTCTTATGCCGTTGAAGGAACTGGAAGAAGCAGCGCTTGATATCATAGCAGGTAAGCGGATCTACCCAATGAGAAATGTGCAGGGACAATGGAGATCTGTTGGTCCTAAGAGTGGCATCAAAGCGTCTGCGATGAAAGAACAATTCAACAAGCGGCAGAACCGACATTGGCAAGGTATCCGTATCGGTAGTCCTGATGCGGGGAAGGTATACTCTGGAGAGGATCTATTCAAGAAGCTTATCCATGTACCAGCTCTGGAAAGCGATCCGTTCTATGCCAGAAGGATTGATCTTGACAGCAAATGGTACCGTAGTGACTATCGAAAGCCGTGGACTTCAGACAAAGTTCATGCTGCTACAATGAACTATCTCCAGTTAGGTTCAGTAACAGAGCCCAAATTTTACGTAGCACAGGCTATCAAAGATCATGTATGGGGTGGCAATCTTGCTTGGAGCATTGTCCCTACGATGAAGGCGAAGGATGCTTATCGTAATTGGGATCTCGTTCTGAATGAACTTAATGCCCTCGAACCATTCTTTCCTGATCGCTTGACTATCCCGTATGAGAACATACAGGGACATACAAATACTCTGAAGAAGTTTGGGTCCTATGATCCTGGCAGGGAATCGCTTGGTATCTTTGATCCAGCGCAACGATGGAGTATGGGTGCTCTGGAAAACAACGACCGATTCATGGAGTTCATTGACTCGGTGCAGGAGAACTATAACTTCTGGAGAGGCAAACCACGAGAAGCATTTATCCAATGGATCGAAGGTAACATTCCTGGGAAGGATGGAGAGCCACGCTCTAAGTCAGATCAATACAAGATTAACTTCACAAGAGACAGAGATCCTCTTTATGTTCAACGTCAACGCGCGGGTTATCTTGAAGACTATCTGAACATGATTGGTGATTTTATCAGCGAGCGTATCTCTACATTGGCAAGCGTTCGCAGTATGATCCAACTGGTTCACGAAATGAATGTTGATCCAAAGATATTCAACGAGGCTCTCACTCGTAAGTATTCTGTTCCTACCGCATGGGGCACAGAGACTACACAAAAGGTTGACCTGGTAAAGCTTGGTACAGAAATCAAGCAAGTTTTCTATAAGGAAAAAGCAAAGGACATAGAGGAGGAAGGTGGCAATCCACATGACGTTGCACAGGTCCTTGTCCGTGACGGGCATTACGTGGCAGGGAAAATTGCAAAGGATCTTGGTGTAAGCCCTGAGAAGATGCAGGAGTTTTACGAAGCTCTGCTTCTGTCTCCTATCCGTGGTAAGAAGTTCTACAAAGGAGAACGTCCTGTTATTTCTACGGGTGAGACCCGTATGGCTTTGGATTATGTATCGGATCGTGCGCTCCATCGGTTTGCTAAGAACTACAACGAGGCGCATGAGCTGTTCCGAAGCGGCTCTGAGCTTGAGCGCATCAAAGAATACTACAAAATGTTGGAGCGTTCTCTTGTTGACGATGATAAAGCAGTCTTCCAGCGTACTCTCTGGCCGAAGGATTCTACACCAGCGAAGTATGATCCTGAAGTGGAACGATTGATGTCAACATTGACATGGTATCTGTCTGAATCTCCAGCATATCAGGACAATCCACAGCGTTTTGTTTCCATGTTGCTTACACAGCAGGGTATTGCACAACCTAAAGACATGACAGTTTATGATCTTTATGGTATGCTTAATCACATGCGTGAACTTAAGTATGGAAACACCCTGCTCAATATGATCTTCCCTAAAAAACCATTGCGTGAGGGTAAGAGTTGGGGATGGATTTTCCCTGATACTCTTGGCAAGAAAGACATATGGGATGATTTTCGATGGGTGCATCTCTATGCTCTCGGACCCGAAGGTACTGGAGACCGTTACGCAACACCAGTATATTATTACGACGAGAAGCGGAAAAGATATGGAGCCTACAAAGACAGTTGGGTGCTGACCTCAACAATGCAGGACACCAATGCTATCGGTAACTATGTCAAGCTTGCAGTACAGACAGAAAAGACACGCTTGGCTGATTCAATGAAGGAGCTCTCATCGCTTGTCAAGGCTCGTAACCTTACGACAAGAGAAGAAGGGGCATACGAACTGTTCAAGTATGCTGGATGGCTACGTGAACTTGACGGCATCAATCGAGATCTTCAGGACCTTAATGATCCTCATAAGCGATTCAATCATAATGAAGCAGCGCTTCGTGGTCGGGAGAATCATTACCGTGATAAAGACCAGCTGATGCGAGCAATCGTAAAATGGGAGAAGGAACATCTTGGGAAGGTCTACCATGATGCGGATATCAAACGGTCTTCTGGTTTGAATAGACAGCGTATACAACGACGACAGGAACCCGTGATGTGGAGCTACCAGGAAGGGGGAACGTCTCGTAAAGTTACAGCGCCCGAACTGATGCGCCTGATGCAGGATTGGATGGCAAAGACTGTTGATGAAGGGCACGGCGGACTTGGAGACCAGATATGGATTACAGGTAAATGGTTACGTGAGAACGCGACCTTTGACGCACTGAAATTTCGTACTACTGGAATGATCGACCTTGAGAATACTCTCAACCGTGCGAGATACTATACTCAAATACAACCTGAGCACATACAGTTTCCTTGGGAGTATGGACGATTAGCACAGTATCTTCAGGGCATTAAAACACTATCGGAATATCCATTACTGCGGAGCCCACGTAACGAAGGAGACATCATACACTGGCGCGTAGAGTACCTTAAAGATCTTCAAGACAAGGCAAAGGAAGCAAAGATTACGGGGATGAGTGTAGAAGAATTAAACGACTGGTCACAGAAAATACGGAAGGAGTACTTCAAAGGTAACAAGGATGTGACCGAAGATCTTTTTGAGCTTGCGACAAGATGGAAGAACTACACCAGCACTTCATATCATCCACGCGATTGGAGAATGAAGTTCTTTGGGGATACACCTAGAGAAGCTATCTCAAAAATACGAGAACTTGTTGGCAATGATCTTGGAGTTTCCATGCTCCGTGCAGATCGTGATTATTATAACGGTCGTCTTCTGTATCCAGAGTGGGCACAGCATACCTATATGGGTAAAACGCCATATCTTCTTGGCAATCGTATCCGTGGCTATATTCCTCACCGTATGCATGAGCCAAAGATCGCTCTGGATTGGGTGAAGACACAGAAGCGTCGTATGGAAGGGCTTGTCAGTGAGGGTAAGATGGATGCTCCTGCTTTTGAAAAGGGATTGAAAGATCTTGATAGAATCTATCATGGAGTTGTTGGAAAAGAGAGTGTGTACTACAGAGATCCAGTAGAAGATGTTGTTGCTGATGCCTATGTGATGATGGGAGCAAAAGACAATTCTTTCTATACGCCTATCATTTCTCAGATCGCTTCCAAGACGCACGAAATGATGCGTCGGACAGCAAACGTACCAGGATATCAGGTCGTTCCACTGGTCTTTGAACTATACCATAATGATCTTATTGACAACAAATACAGAATGGTACAGGGTGTTGCCTATCAGAAGCTAATAGGTGAGCATGAAAAGAGATCGCGGAGGCTGGAGAAAGCAGGCAAGATAGCTCCTGGTATGACTGATGCGATGCAACATCAGCTCAAAATGTATGCTCGTCAGTCTATGGATCTCCCTGCTATCTATTCAGAACGTGAACTCAATGATCCTATTCTGCAACTTAAGAAGACTCCAGCGTGGTGGCTCAGCGATCATGCTGCACTCGTCAAAGGGACTATGGCGTACAAATGGTTTGCCAAACTTATGGGTGCAGATAGAGTAACAGATGGGGAAAAAGAGATTTGGGGATTAGATACGCCAGAAAAGATCCGTGAGTATAGAAAGCGTAAACTTGATGAGCTAGTCAACATTGACACGGAGAAACTAAAGAACGGTATCATCACAGATCAGGATCGTCATAAGATAGCCTTAGCAACACGGCTATTCAAACGCTTCAGTCAGTTCGAGGCACGCTATGAATTGTCCTCGCTTCTTGCTTCGCTTAAGACAAGCATTGCAAATCTTGCAGGAGGTAACGTCCACACAGTTATCATGCATGGTTTTAACAACTGGAGAAAAGCACAGGACATTAATGAGTGGATAGATATACAGGGTAAGCCAGGAGCCAACTTAGGAGGACAACGATGGCGTTCTATGAATGACGTATACCGATGGGTAGAAGATCTTGGCGTCATTCAGGACATCGTTCTTCAGGATGCTCAGCTTCGTCAGCTGTATACTACACCACAAGCTCAGGGTTTCTTGGATGATGCAATCAATGCGATCAAAAGAGATCCTGATCTACCCGATACAAGCTTAGCCGATTTAGCAACGAAGCATGGATTGGACAAAGCCTTCCTAGATAAAGCTGGATGGTTCATGCGGAAATCTGAGCGTCGCAATCGTATGAATGCATTTCTAACGGGATGGTATTCGATGTACAAAAGCCTCGATCCAAGTATGGTTCGCGATCTAAACTTGCCATTGCTTGTGGAGGCTGGGCGGCGAACAATCGCAATGACACAGTTCCTTTATGATAACGTGAACCGTCCTGGCTTTGCAGCAACTAATCTTGGTCACGTATACAGTCGCTTCAAACTCTGGATGTGGAGTTCTACACGGTTCCAAAGGGAAATTTTTAATGAAGCAGCAAAGCGGGGATTCGCTCCATACTCACAGGAGGCTGAGCGATTCGAGCGTCTTGCTCTTGCAAATATGTTTATGATGGGTTTGGCATCGCTCTTACCTTACACAATCTTTGAATCAACACTCCCTGGTCCACTCTCTACGATGCAGAATCTATCTGATTGGGCGTTTGGGGATGAGAATGAAAGAGATAGGGCTTTCTTTGGGCAGAGCAATCTGATTTTCAAAGGGTGGCTTGCTCCCATCAATGAGGTATTACCGCCAGTGACACGCGCACCATCAGCTCTTAATCAGGCATTCCAATGGATCTTTGACGAAGACCGCAAACTTCTAGACCAATACTTAGTCTGGAGTTCAATACCATTTGGGCGTATCTCCCGTGATGTATGGAAAGCATATAATAATCCTGTCCTAGCGGCACAATTTCTTGCAGGATTGCCATTGACGCGGCTGCAGAGGCTACGTAAGGATATGGAAAACAGGGAGGGAAATCATTACTAATCACACACCCCCCCGTAGCTGTACTAGCCTACGGGGGAGCTCACTACCCCCTTATTGGGGGATTATCCTGCACATGCTCGTCCAAAAATAGCGAGCACACAAACTACGATCAGATAATATACAAACCATGGTACCGTCCTTCGTCTGACGGTAAATCTTGTATGTTCAAATTCATCAAGCATTCGTTTGTATTGATCATCCCTCATTGTTTCCTCCTGAGATCGAATGGGACCAGAAGATCGCTCAACGGGCGATACGGTTCTTTCTCGCGATCCTCCAACCAGAAATAGTGATACCTGAATTTAAAAATGTTGCCCTCCAAAACACCCGTTAGTAGAATCGCTAACAGTGGAGATCCGTAGTAGTATGGGTATGGTAACACCATCAATAGACCGATGAGGTTAGATATGACGGCTATCATCATACCTATACGGAAGATCCATTGTCGAAAGTGCCAATAATCCATCGTGAGCGGGAAGCTGTTGTTGACTTTTGAGCCGCAAAGGGGAAAGAGATATCGTGTGCGCTGAAGATGTTCATAGACTTGCACTGGGAACCAGTCTACCAGTGAATACATTGCCCTGCTGGATCCTGCGAGATAGGAGAAGCAGATCCCAAAAACAAAGAGCACGATTACTGCGGTTACATAGGGTGTCACGGCCATGGTCTCCCTACTGCTTCGTGAAGTATCTGTCTTCCTGCTACGTCTGGTCCGATAGGCAGATCCAGATATTTGTTAATCAGCTTCTCCAGCTCTGCGACGCGATCCCAGAGTAACCGATTTGCATTGTCGCCCATACGGTTCTCCTCCTCCAACTCTGCGATGCGCTTTGCCGCCGTTTGTTTGCCAGCGTCATATCCACGAGCATACTCAGCCGCTAATTTTGCATTGAATGTCATGGCTTTGGTTCCTCCTTCACCATAAATCCTTCTCATAATCCCTTATCTTAGTGTTCATATCGTTTATCCGTTCTTGCAGTTCCTCATTCTCTCCTTCCAACTCTGCGATGCGGGCATCTGCCTCCACTAAGTCGTTGTAAATAGAAAATGCAACCCTCTCCCACCACGCCGACGGGTTTTGTT
>Ga0209536_100008595_pt1 | contig 15296 bp, 9 predicted proteins | sample DeeMarSeWOR28_12_FD_187461 | JGI IMG/M metagenome (GOLD analysis project Ga0209536, IMG submission 187461) | Marine sediment microbial communities from White Oak River estuary, North Carolina - WOR-2-8_12 (SPAdes) (version 2) | ecosystem: Environmental > Aquatic > Marine > Intertidal zone >...
ACAGAATGAAAGCCTTGTCGAAGATCTGAAAGAAATGCTCGCTTCTCTCAAGAGAAAGTACAAGATATAGTGCTCCCGATCGAAAGCTCCGGCTTTTGCGCGGGTAACTTGTGCCATAGGTAGTGGCTTTACAATAACAGATTATAGTCTTGACCGTTGCCCGCGAGAATTTACTACCCTGAAGGGTATAGCACGGTGATATGCAAAAGAGGTATCGGATTATGAAACTCACAAAGAGGCAACTGTTCACGCATTCAATCATCCTGTTGGTGCTTGGCGCTGTTTCAGTTCCAACCACTGCTGAGCAAGCGGAGTACAAACGCAAATCAGATTCAACCGATCGCATAGTGGAATCCATCCGGGTTCGGCGGTTGCGCTGTGAGTACCAGAACCAGCCGCTGGGCATCGATCATCCGGCGCCCCGATTGAGCTGGACGCTTGAATCGTCCGTCCGCGGACAAAAGCAGACCGCTTATCGCGTCTTGGTTGCCGGCAATGCCAAGGCCCTACAGGCCGGTCGCAGCGATCTCTGGGACAGTGGCAAGGTGGAGTCGAGCCAGAGCGTCAATATCATCTACGCGGGGGACGCGCTCAATTCCGGCCAACACTGTTTTTGGAAGGTCAAGGTCTGGGATAAGGACGGCGAGAGTTCCGACTGGAGCGATCCTTCATCCTGGGAAATGGGATTACTCAAGGCCGGCGACTGGAAGGGGCGCTGGATCAACGATGGAAGACCGTTGCCGCAAAAGGATGCGGACTTCTACCGGGACGATCCTGCGCCTCTTTTCCGCAGGGAATTCAAGTTGTCCGGACCGGTTCGAAGCGCTCGACTCTACATCAGCGCTTTGGGATATGTCCACGCGACGTTGAACGGACACGCCGTCGGAGATCATCACCTGGATCCGCTCTGGACACTCCCGAATAAGCGCGTGTTCTACAGTGTGTACGACGTGGGCAGGAACCTCGAGCAGGGCGACAATTGCCTCGGTGTCACCCTGGGTAACGGCTGGTACAATCCCCTGCCGCTGCGCATGTGGGGACGCGTCAATCTGCGCGAGCGCCTGGCCGTTGGTCGCCCGCAATTCATCGCCCAACTCGCCGTCGAATATGCCGACGGTTCCCGCGAATTGCTGGTCAGTGATTCGGCGTGGAAGGTCGCTCCGGGGCCGATCCTGCGAAACAGCATCTATCTCGGTGAGAAGGTCGACGCCCGCAAGGCCGTCAAGGGTTGGGACAAGCCTGGTCTGGACGATCTTACGTGGGACTCGGCGCGGATTGCCCCTACACCCGAAGGCGCGCTCCAGGCCCAACCCCTTCCGCCCATCAAGGTGACGGCTTCAGTCAAGCCAGTTCGGATTACGGAACCTTCCGATGGCGTGTATATAGTGGATATGGGCCAGAATTTTGGCGGTTGGGCGCGCTTTACATTCAATGTTCCAGAAGGAACGCAGATCACGATGCGCTACGGTGAATTGCTGTACGAAGACGGCACGCTCAATCCGATGACGAGTGTGTGCGGTCAGATCAAGCGCAAGAAGCCGACAGCGGACGGATCTCCGCCCATCGCCTGGCAGGTCGACACCTACATCGCCCGGGGCGGCGGTCCCGAGACATACACGCCCCGTTTCACGTTCCACGCCTTCCGGTACGTCGAAATCACCGGTCTGCCGGACCGACCGTCCCTGGATGACGTCGAGGGCCTTCGCATGAATTGTGCGGTGGAAACGGCGGGATCATTCTCCTGCTCCAACGAACTGTTCAACCGCATCCAGGCTATGTGCCAATGGACATTTCTCAGCAACCTGTTCGGGGTGCAGTCGGATTGTCCCCATCGAGAACGCTTCGGTTACGGCGGCGATCTGGTCACCACGTCGGATGCCTTCATGCTCAACTACGACATGGCGAATTTCTACGCCAAGGCCGCCCGTGACTGGCACGACAGCGCCTTGCCGGACGGCATGCTCACCGATACCGCGCCCTCGGTGGGCATTCAGTACTGCGGGGTCGGATGGGCCATGGCTCACCCGCACATCCAGGTGCAATTGTACCGCTATTACGCTGACCGGCGAATCATCGAAGAGCAGTACCCCACGAGCAAGCGATGGCTGGAACTGGTGCGCGGTCAAAATACCGATCACATCGTCCGGCAGGGACTTCACGATCACGAAGCCATCGAGACCGAAAAGTCGCCGCCCATGATCACCCCGCTCTATTGCGAGTCAGCGCGCATGCTGTCCCGCCTCGCGGGTATTCTGGGCAAAGAAGAAGATGCGGACGAATACGATCGGTTAGCAGCGAATATCCGGAAGGCGTACGTCGAAAGCTTTCTTGAGCCTGGAACCGGTGTGGTGGCCTCGGGGATTCAAAGCGTACAGGTATTCGCCCTGTTCCTGAACATGCTGCCGGCCGACGAATGCCCGGCAGCCCTTGCGCACCTTGTGACGGACATCACCGACAAACACAATGGTCATTTGACAACGGGCATCTTCGGCACAAGGTATATGCTGGACGTGTTGGGTAGAGAGGGACACGCAGACGTTGTCAGCGAGATGGTCAATCTCCGGGACTTTCCCGGCTGGGGTCATATGCTGGAGAAGGGAGCAACCACATTGTGGGAGCACTGGGAATTCAGCGACAACACCTTCAGCCACAACCACCCGATGTTTGGATCCGTCAGCCAATGGTTCTATAACTGGCTGGGCGGCATAGAACCAGAAATCGATGCCGTAGGATTCGATACATTCACCTTTCAACCACAGTTTCTTGACGGCCTGGATTGGGTGCGTTGCACCTATCAATCCATCCGCGGTCCGATCACCTGTGACTGGAAACGTCAAGGCGACCGTGTAGCCATGGATCTCCATGTCCCGGTCAATACATCTGGCACGCTTATTCTGCCGACGGCTGGCGAGATAACCGAAAACGGTCGCCCCGCAGCCGACTCGAAAGGCGTAGAAAAAATCTCCGAAGAGAACGGATACATAAAATTCAGTCTGGAATCAGGAAGCTATCGTTTTACACAACTGTTGAGAACTTATTGAAAAACGGGGAACTCATCGAACTGCGAATGACTCTCGAAAAGATCCGGGTTAGGGGCCGCTGGGACCATCGTCACATCTGATCTGCGATGTCGAAATACAGGTGTTCACTCCTGCGGACCTCTCAGCCAGAGTCTTGTCCATTTCGTACTACTGAACAATCGGTTTGCCCGGCGTCAAATCTTTGCCTGCCAATCCCGGATAGTCCGGCCCATACCGATAGGCCCTAAAGATCGGAGTACCCCGTCCCGGTCCGCCGGGAGGGCCACCCATTGGTGGCGGAGGTAGTGGACCACCGGGGCCGCGCATGGGCGGCCCGTCCAGAGGAGGCATTCTCATTCCGGGCCTGCCCGGGCCGCCTACTGGCGGTCTTCGCATGCCGGGGCCACCCGGGCCGCCGAGCGGAGGTCTTGCCAGACCGGGGCCAAAATCTCCAGGTCCAGGACCTCGACCGGAATCAGGATGGACGTATTTCCAGACGATTTGCTTGTCGGGCGAGACTTCAAAGATCGTCCCCACCGCTCCGCTGCAAATCAAGGTGTTACCGTTGGCAAGACGCTGCGCTCCGGATATGTTCTGTGAGAAGAAATCCGGCTTGTTCTTGTATATCCAATCGGCCTCTCTCGGTCCGTAGGCAGAGCCGGCAATGAGGCTGTAGTTGCCACTTTCGTCGACCGGCGGGACGATCACATCTACGGACGAGTAGCGCCCATCGGGGCGGCCCTGACCGTTGTTAAATATCATGATGTTTCCCGCTCCAACTAAGCCAGGTTCGATCCAGGTCGCATCGTGCTGAGCGAAAAGTTTCTGATCGACCGGGCTACCCGCCCGGTATACCTGAGGATTGCCCCAGCGGTACAGAATGTCACCACCTCTGCCGCTGCGTCCTCCTGAATGTCCTGCGGCCTCCTCTGTCGTCGTACTGTGATCGATGATGAGTATTTCGCTCGTCGTATGGAGGCTCAGTACGATCTGGTCCAGTTGCGGATTGTAGTCGATAGAGTTTGTGTGATTCCAATCCTCGTTTATCCTTTTGCGGCGAGCGGTGTAATTTAGATCGAGCAATTCGGGATGTTTGGCGACATCTCCGTAGTTCGCCTTGGATGAATCGAAATCCTGGATCACGTGATCCCACATATGCCATCGCCAGACGATTTCGCCGCTCGTCTTTCCGGTCGGTTTCACTTCGATAACGTGGTCCACCCAGAAGCCCCGCTCTGAGATCAACTCGGGATTTCGTCCGGCGGCGATCAACTCGTCTCTGGTTTTCGATTCCCAGGCAATCATCAGTATGTGGCCATTCGGCATGTATTCGATATCGTGATGAAGAAGATACTTGTCACTTGAATACGTGTAATCCCAGATGAGCTCACCGTCCCAGGTGAATTCCTGCACATGGCCCCCGGCACCGCCTGCCCCGAAGGTGCTGCTTTCCCTGGGCCCCATTGTCCCGGTTCGCAGCAGATGACCGTTTTCCAGCAGGTAGACCGAATGTGCCGGTCGGTCATCGCTTTGCCAGGTGTTGACAAGGCGCCCTTCATTGTCGATCAGATAGGTCGTCGTCGAATCAATGGGAGCAAACAGGGTGTAACCCTTGAAAGCCCCCTGCTTGTTGACAACCACGCCGGTTGGCCGATCTTGGGATTGCCTCCTCTGCGTGGTGCGAGGGCCTTGTCGCATCCTGTCTTCTGGGACCATGCGTTCTCTCATCTGCCCCGGGCGTTGCGGCGGTTGTATCACCTGGATCTCGGGCCCGGAGGCGCGCGGCTCTGCCGTGCCGCCGCGCACGCAACGGGCGAAGTTGTAGATTCGGATCACGTCGCCCTGGGGGCCGCGGCCGTATGGAAATCTCGACGGATCTCCGGACTTTGGGTCGCTGCGCTGCGAACCGGCGCCGTGGACATCCATCAACTGGTATTGGCCGGTCCGCCGGTTGGGCATCCATCCAAATGACCTGCCGAACGCGACGTAGGCGGCAGTGCTGGCCCTCGATAGGCTGGCATGAGTCGTCCCAGTCCAGTAACAGGGATAGTCCTCTTCGCCGCCTTCGGCAGCAAATGACGTCGTCTGAAGAACCGGATCGATCGCCGCCGAACTTGTAGTAGCCGGTGAACGCGTGTAGTCGACGATGCTCTGAAGCTCCTTGACGTTGGGCAGCCGCCAGTCCGAATAGCCGGCGTACACCAGATTCTCAGCCCATGCAAGCGCCTCCTGCCAGTTGAGCTTTCCGTCCCTGTTCCTGCCTGCCCGGAGCCTGCCGCTGTCTACTTTCATCCACATCAGACCGGTAGCCCTATCTGTCACTGTACCGTCGCCATTGTCCTGGAAATCGTTCTTGCCGTAACTCGCGTTACCTCTCACGTACAGGACATAGAATGTCTTATCTGCACCGGTACGCGGATTTCTCATACCGTAACCTTTGATCCGACCGTCGGCGAAGTTGACGCCGAATAGTGTCTGGTCGCCACGCATCGTGGTGCTGACGTACTTCGTACAGCTCGCGAACTGTGAATCGATGATCCGCTCGCCTTTGGCGGGGTCACCGTATCGGAACCTGAAGTATCCGGTATCGATGAAAGGCTTCTGCCCGGAGGAATCGCGGCTTATCGGATCCGGATCCGTGCCGCTAAAGATAATGAGCGAGTACAGCTCCTTGATAGTCGGCAGCCGCCAATCCCTATAGCCGGCGAGTCTGCATTTGGAGGCTCCGGCAACGGCCTGAGCGAATGTCATCTTTTCGCCCGGATCGCTCTGCCACGTCAGCCCGGTGTTTAGGTCCGTCACTGTTCCGTCGCCGTTGTCTTCGTAGGCAGGCTCATTGCCGACGTACTGCGCATCCTGACCGAAGAAGTCAGCACCAGTTTTGGGATATTCGACTTCTGCATCGTTGCTGTAGCACCTGACCTGTGCCGTGTCAACGACCGTATACGGGACTACGTCGTCTCTTGCTTGCGCAGCCGACACGCATTGAATCCAGATGAAGATAGCCATGCATAGGACCAAGGGTATGCAACAATGGAGCCATATTCTGTGCCTGGCAGTGTTATTCGGATGTTCAATCATTGGGATTCTCCTATCTCTGGAGTCTTTACCATTGGCATCGACGCAGGTGGCTTGCGAATAGCGGCCGCAAGGCCCGGCAAGAACCTCTTTCGTCGTCTACCAGCTTCACCAACGCATGACCTATTCATTGAGTAAGTGGCCGGAAATTGGCTTTGGTAACAGTCCAATATCTTTCTTCTCTAATTTGACTTGGACAGCCGCATCATCCTAACGGCTTCTGACCATGTTGTCATCATCGCCCTGCAACCATATCGATAGTTTTTCGACGCCCTGTTCAGTCCAGTCACGCGGATAGTGGTGGCTCCTGGATTTCAGCCATGTTCAGGCGTCCGGAAAATCATGGTCGTTATCATCCAGGTACATTCTCAGGCCGATGCCGTATTGTTTGAGGTTAGACCGGCACCCGATTGTGTGTGCCTGATCTTCGGCTTTGCCAAGAACGGGCATGAGAATCGCCATCAGCAGAGCAACAATTGCAGTCACCACCAATAACTCAATCAGAGTAAAGGCGTCTTTTTTCTGCATCACTTTGCTCCTGTAGCACTCCTCAAGTATATGCAATCTAGTTCACACCAAGTATCCGTATCGCGAGGTACGGCCTGCCCGGAAGTGGAATCTCCTCGTCATTCTCATAGATCCTGTCTTGTGGAGTTATTGTCATATTCCATGTGTCGATGACATCTACTTTGAATCTCCCTTGCTTGGGTTTGCCGTAGAACCATGCCACTGGCTGGTCCTCCCCAAAATAGATTAAACGGTAATCGCTCTCGGGGTCCATCTCTGAAAATCCCAAGCGGTCGTATGGACTAAAGAGTATGATGTCCGCTTCGATTCCAAGTTCAAGTGAATCCACGACACGCATCTCAAGATGTCTGAAGAACAAGGGATTGCAGCGGGTGAAATCCCAGTCTTTCAGTGCGGAACCCCCGAACGGATAATACTGCGGCTCGTTTTTGTTATAACTATAGGTCTTCGGGAGCACGCACATGCGCATCTTATTGAACGACGCGGTTTTGAGTGTTTCGAGGGTCTGCTCTTCGAGTTCGTCCCCCCATGTATCCATGCATAACATGTAGTGCCAAACGGGTAAAGTAGGCAAGCACTTAGCATATAGTGAGAGGACCCTCTCAGACCGCTGGCTAATCTACCCAGTTTATCTCATGGACTTATCATGGTCTCACCGCCCGGCTTGTGGACTCGAATGTCATCAATCAGGCTGGAAAAGTAGCCTTGATCTATTTCTGTTTTTGTGTAATCTTGAGATCGAGTTTCAAATGATGTGCCCAACGTCAGCAAAGCGCGAATTAGGATCTTAAGTGATGACTTACGGACGTCTACATATGTCTCTGGCTTTTGCTTTAGTGGTTGTGGTATTCATGCTATGTCTTCCAGCAGCTACCAGAGGGAGCATTGCTAACGGTCAATTACCGGAATCTGGCCGCGGACTTTATCGAGTATCTTGCGCAGCTTGTCATGGATCGGATGGTCGAGGGGCTAGCCCGGGTATGGTGGGTTTCGACGTACCGCTGCCCGACTTTTCTGACTGCAACTTCGCCACGCGCGAGGCCGATGCCGATTGGGCAACTGTAGTGGCCGAAGGCGGTCCAGCCCGGGGATTTTCGGAGATTATGCCTGCTTTTGGCGACGCGCTGTCAGACGAGCAAACCGGCAAGATACTGTCGCATATCCGAACGTTTTCGGATTGCGACGAATGGCCCAAGGGAGAGCTCAACCTGCCTCGGGCCCTTTTCACGACGAAAGCCTATCCGGAAGATGAACTCGTGTTTCACAGCGACATCAAAACAGAAGGGTTGGACAAGATCGGGAACAAGCTCATCTATGAACGTCGCATCGGCGCACGGGACCAAGTTGAAGTTGTCGTCCCGTTTGGCTGGAATACCATTGATACAAGCGGTCATACAGAATGGACATCCAGCGTTGGTGATCTGACACTGGGTGCAAAGCGGGTTCTCTTTCACAGCTCATCGTCAAATTCGATTTTTTCCGCAGGCGGCGAGGTGCTGCTTCCCACAGGAGACGAAGATGAAGGCTTCGGAAACGGCACAACAGTCTTTGAACCTTATTTCGCCGCCGGAAAGCTGTTCCCGGGCGACTACTTCGTTCAGTTTCAAGGAGGGACCAAGCATCCGTGCGATGATGATCGCGTTCAAGACGAGGCGTTCTGGAAAATGGCCTTTGGGCGCACTTTTGCCGTTGGTCGCTACAGCAGCGGTTGGTCTCCCATGGTTGAGATCTTGGGATCCAAGAATCTCGACAGAGGAAACGACGCGCAATGGGATATCGTGCCGCAGGTGCAGGTTCCCCTGAACAGGCGACAACATGTAAGGCTGGCACTTGGAGTTCGAATGCCTTTGAACCATACCGATACACGTGAGACCGTATTTGCCGTATATCTGTTGTGGGACATGTTTGATGGTGGTTTCTTTGAGGGTTGGTAGGAGTCTATCCGTGAAGTATATCGTTTGTTCAGCCACAGCCATATTCTTTATGTGCACCTTGTTTGTGTCTTCGACAACCGCTAACCAAGCCGCAGAACCTCTGTTCTTCACTTCTGACCGTTGCATGGCCTGCCACAATGGCCTGGTGGAACAGTCGGGCAAAGACATTTCAATAGGAGCGAACTGGCGGGGAGCAATGATGGCCAACTCTTCACGGGACCCCTATTGGCATGCGGCCGTTCGCCGGGAAGTCATGGATCATCCCGCTGCTCAAGGTGCTATCGAAGACAAGTGCTCATCATGTCATATGCCCATGGCACGTTTCATGGCCAGGGCCGTAGGAGAAAAGGGCGCCGTGTTTGAGCATCTGCCTGACACGCCGGCTCTGACCGAACAGGACGTTTTGGCGGCAGACGGTGTCTCATGCACGATGTGCCACCAGATCTCCGACGAAGGACTGGGAACAGAAGAGAGTTTCACGGCTGGTTTTGTTGTGGATACCAAGATGCCTTTCGGACGGCGCGCTGTGTTTGGGCCCTTCGATGTGGATGCCGGCCGAACACGAGTAATGCACTCATCGTCCCTATTTATCCCGACTATGAAGAAGCATCTTCAGGACTCTGCCTTCTGTGCATCATGCCACACTCTTTACACTCATGCGCTGGGACCAAATGGAGAAATCGTCGGCGAGTTCCCGGAGCAGGTACCCTACTTGGAATGGCGTCACAGCGCCTACAAGGAGTCACGAAACTGCCAATCCTGCCACATGCCTGTACTGCAGAAGTCTGCTGGTATTTCTTCCGTTCTGGGAGTGCCCAGAGAAGGATTCTCCCAACACGTCTTCAGGGGAGGCAATTTCTTCATGCCAAAGATCTTCAACAGATTTCGAGTTGAACTGGGTGCCGAGGCGCTGCCATCTGATCTGGACAGAACAACGGCCGAAACCCTGGCCCATCTCGAAACCAAGGCCGCACGGATCACGATCCAACAGGCAACGGTAGACAACGGTCGCTTGCAGGTTGGCATATCTGTAGAGAATCTAGCCGGGCACAAACTTCCGACAGCCTATCCCTCCCGTCGGGTATGGCTGAATCTGACTGTTCGCGATCGACAGGGGGGCATTGTATTTACATCGGGCACGCTTCAACAGGACGGTTCTATCGAAGGCAACGACAACGATAGTGATTCAAAGCGTTACGAGCCTCACTACACGCTGATCGAAGCCCGGGAACAGGTTCAGATCTATGAAGCCATCATGGCAGATCATCGAGGACAGGTTACGACTGGTCTTCTTTCTGCTGTGAAGTATGTCAAAGACAACAGACTGCTGCCTGCAGGTTTCGACAAAGAAGCTGCTCCCGGGGACATTGCTGTTCGAGGCATGGCCGCGGAGGATGCTGATTTCGACAGCCAAGGCGATTCAATCCTGTATTCAGTAGCAGTTGACGAAACCCGTCGTCCGTTCCGCGTGGAGGCAACGCTGCGTTACCAGCCCATAGCCTATCGCTGGGCCAGGAACCTCTCTGCCTATGAGGCCGCCGAGACCGACCGTTTTGCCAGATACTATGATCGAATGGCTCAGGAATCTGACGCAGTTTTGGTCAAGATTGAGACGACAGTCGAGTAGGGAGACAAAAGGCGGCATACGTTGAATAAGAGACAACCTTGAGCATCTTTGTGCGAGGCCTTGAGGGCTCCGGGCAGATGTCACGAAACACTGTCAACCGGTTCAATACTAATTCCATCGCAGCTCGCGGCCGTGCACACAAGTTTTTTGACTCTACGTTACTCCGAGCCTGTCCAGTCGCCCCTACCTGCATTTGAGTTGAATGATACAGATATGCTGCTCCCGATTGAAATTTCTCGTTCTTGCGCGGGTAACTTGTGCCATAGGTAGCGGCTTTGCCATAGCAGGTTATGGTTTCGCTCGCGGGAATTTACTACCCTCAAGGGTATAAATCAGGTATGATTATATCTGCCGGTGTAAGTTGGATCTTCCACCAGCCGCCTACTTTTTAGGAGAGAAGTTATGCCAAGGTCAAGAGCATTTACCCTAATAGAGCTTCTGGTTGTCGTTGCCGTCATTGCCATTCTCATGGCGATACTGATGCCGGCATTGCGAAAGGCAAAGGAACAGGCCCAGTCTGCGACATGCCAGGGAAATCTCAAAGGCTTCACGCTGGCCGTTCAAATGTACGCCCAGGAGTACGATGACGGATTCCCGGGACCAAGGAGCTGCTTTTTCCGCACCAATGAGCTGCTGCCGGGAGATGTCAGCACCCATCGTCGGTGGTGTAACGAGGATGTTAATCTGAAGTACCACCCGGAATACGGCAGCACCTTCTTCACATACTTGTCCAACGTGCGGTCACTCGTTTGCCCAACCTTCAGGCGCCTGGCGAAATCCGGCTATAATCAAAGCGACTTCGACAACGATATTGCCACCGGTGTGACAAACTACAATCCGTGGATGAACTACACTCAGAATGCATATCTGGGTCCCAAGAGCAGCCCCTGCAACCCGCTGGTGCACAAGCTGATGAACGTCGGAGATCCAGCCAATACATTTACGTTTGCGGACGAAGGTCCCTTTGTCGAGCCAGGTTTCAATACACAGGGCCTGAACGACACTGCGCTGTTTCCCGTGTGGCCGTCAAGCGAAGCCCCCACCTGGGTCGAGCGAATGGGCAGTGCATGGAATGTCAAGCCCGGCCCTGAAGGCATAGGCACGTTCACGGATATTATTGCGGGCTTCCATAATGCTCCGAGCGGTAATCGCATCGCTGGTAAGGGAAACTGTGCATTTGCGGATGGCCACGTAGCGCCGGCTTCCAGAATGGATAGCTTTCCTTTGGCCTGGCCGAGGTGATAACCAGGATTCTGGCTGCTTCTGCGGCACACAAAAGACGCATCCTTAAACATCCTGTGGACTTGAAGCCACATGTTGGTCTGGGAATTCAATTCCTTCACGTACGTGCCACACCTGAGCAGATGACCTCGCGCAGATGCTCCCAAGACTACGATTGACCATCACACAGATAGATTCACGACGTCTAGTCTAATACACCGTGAAGTCGAAGGGCTGTTCATATCAGCTACAAATCGTGGCTGAGAGGTAGCAACGTGCATGCCCCAAACCGTGTCCTTTGTGACGAGAAGGATTTTTGGCGTTTGGCTTTGAGCTTTTCATAGGTGAACGGGGACCAAAGGATAAGCTGACCACTCACACAGAGCCCTTATTAGGACTTGACAAGCGCAGGCACTAACACTGCTGCCGGTCTCCTCTAGTCGAGGCATGTTTCTACGGCTCTGCATACCTTATTGAGAAATCTGTCTCCTCGAAATCCACTGGCAGGCCAAGACCGTTTGAGAGCCCGACAATGTTTCTTCGAGAGCCGATCTCAAGCCATGAAAGTCGTATTCTGCCGTCAAAGAACACTTCGATCTGGAACGTGTTCGGGCTGGTATTGCTGAACTCAGGAACCTCCTGCCAGGTGATGGCCACCCTGTTTGACAGTTGTTTGGCTGTGACCAGACCCTCATTGGCGGCGGTCAGATCAGTATACAGGCCGGAGATACGCAACACGTCGAAATGCTCGGTGAGAGTCTGCGAGAAATCCTGATCGATTTCTGTGAAGGTCACATAGCCGTTGGCGCCCGCAAAGAATGTCGAGAAACTCTGGTCAAAAATTCTCACTCGCGCCTGGTTCCTCAGCCGGACCCGCACAGAATTATCGTCACGCAGTCCGAGGTTCGTGCCTCCAACCGGATCGGTCGGCAATCGTGTGATGTCCTGTAACGAGCCAATGTAGGAAGTCCTATCCCAGGTGGGAGTGAACGTCACCGAAGCGTATTGAAGATCGAATCTGTCGTCCCCGTAAGAGAATTGTTCGGTCAGGTGATCCGTAATCGGTGGCGGTGGCGGCGCTGCCAATTCCGAAAGGTCTGTCTCTTTAAATTGAGGCGGCAGGCCCGCACCGTCGGACAGGCCGACAATACCACTTTCGGCAGCCATCCCAAGCCAGGACAACCGGATCCTGCCGTCAAAGAATAGCTCGATCTGGAATGTATTAGGACCGCTGCCGTCATAGCCGGGAACATCCTGGTACGTTACAGACGTACGGTTGTTTAGATTCTTCAAAATGACCTGCCCGCCGCCGGATGGATTCAGGTCACTGAACAACCCGGATACGCGCAATGTGTTAAAGTGATCCTCGAGGCTTTCTGAGTAATCCTCATCGCCCTCGGTAAACGTGATGTAGCCGTTGCTGCCGACGTAGAATCCTGCGAAACTGTTTCCATAGAGAGATACCATTGACGGACTGGGCAGTTTGATGAATGTGAAGTCATCATCGCCCAATGTCAGATTCATGCCGCCGGATGGATTGGTCGGCAACTGCAGGATGTCCTGCACCTTGGCACTGTAGGACGTACCGGCTGCGGTCGGGCTGAACATAATGGATGTGTGCAACAAATCGAACGGATCAGCACCGGATGTAAACTCTTCGACCAGGTGGTCGGATGTGGGTGGCGGCGCGGGCAGCTCGGAAAAATCGGTCTCCTGAAAATCCGGCGGGATGCCGAGACCATCGGACAGTCCCACAATCCCCTCAAGGGCAGCGATGCCCTCCCATGAAAGTTGGATACTTCCATCGTAGAACAGCGCAATCTGGAACGTGTTGGAGTTGTTTGTGCCGTATTCGGGAACGTCTTGCCAGGTAACGGCCACGTGATCGGCCAGTTGTCTCCAACTGACCTGTCCACCAGCGGACGGATTGAGATCGCCGAACAAACCGGATACGCGTAACAGACTGAAATGATTGGCCAACGTTTCTGAGTGTTGCCGGTCGCCTTCAGTAAACGTGATATAGCCGTTGCTGCTGACATAGAAGCGTGTGAAGCTGCTGCCGTAGATCGATACCGTCTGCGCGCCGCCCAATTTCACAAGCCTGAAAGCGTCATCACCGAGTCTCAGATCAATGCCTCCAGCAGGATCCGTAGGCAGTTGTGTAATCTGGCGGATCTCGGCGGTATAAGACGTGCCGTCCTGGGCTGGACGAAACAGAATTGAATTATACATCAAATCGAAGGCGTCTTGACTCGATTCAAACTGCTCGGTCAGATGATCCTTTGCGGGAGGTTCTCCATCGAATGGACCTACGTAGAAGGGATCTATATAGATAGTACCCTGGAACTGGACGAAGAGGAGCCATGAACCTTCGTCGAGAGGTCCGAAATGGCCCCGAAGTCCACTTACCGGATCATATTTCGTAGCTGTCGAGTCCACCTGCGCCGGGGGTACGAACTGAAGGTCTATTCTTCTTTCCACGCGGTCGATAATCAGAGTCGGCGTTCCGCCCAGTTGCTGCTCTGCCTGCCACCGATTACGAAATACATCGGTGGGAATTACAAAACTGATACTGTCGTTTGTTGTGGGATTGGCCGGGAGCCGACTGAGAGTAGGCCGAGTATCTCCGGGAACCCAGGATATTTCGGAGCCGACGCCCAATGCCATCCCGCAAGAGACAAATACGACGAGGGCTTGTAACACTATCTTATCCATCTTAACATCCCCTTTAAAAGTGTGTTGGTTGGCAAGGCCGGGCTGAAGAGACTAACGCTCTTTCTGTAGATTGTCTTTTGCCATAAGGCAGGCATGTCGCTCTCCGAGTTCATGTTCATATGTTTCTTGCCAGCCATCGTCGGTTTCGTTTATGGCCCGCCCGTTCGTACTCTCGATCACCCGTGGCCGGAGAAGCACCCCAGCGACACGTAATCAGCATGTGCTTACATGTTGTAGTGCCACCTTGCACTCTGTGCGCAACGACTTTTCTTCACACGGAGGTCTTGCCCTCGGTCGGTTCGTGCATCCGTAAGAGGCGAGGCCGACTATGACCATGACGTACGTGGATTCACGGTATCCATTGTAATGCACCACCAAGTCGAAAGGCTGCTCAAATAAGCTGGCAAGCGTCTCGATACGGATAAATTTCTGCAGAATTTGAAAATATAAGGCGTTAACAAGCGTCTATCCAGATAGATGAGATGAATTTCGGCAACCGAGAGTTTAATTGAGAAGATTGAGCCAGAGAGTCAGATAATGAGCACGTATATTGAGACAAACTGTGTGGCCAAAGTCAACAGGGACTCATGGTATCGCCAAAGAGCCAACACCGAATTGGATACGGGTAAAAGGAAATGGCTTCGCAAATACTCCCGTCGACTGCTCAGGATTTGGCTGCAGCGACAAACACCTCTTGGTGTAACCCCTGTGTATATAGGGCAGATTGAAAAAGATCTTGCGAGGTTCTATGATGATCCTCTAAAGAGAAGATTTGTCGAGACAACATACTATTAACATCCATCGGATGGAGTGTTGCAACAGTCAAAGGCAACATTTGCCAAAAGTCCGATCCAGTGAGACCCACCACACGGAAAGGTGAGATAACCACTCCAGGCAAATAACGGCAATAACTTGTGCGTGCCTGTACCTCTTTGGGGGTGATGACGGGCCAAATACCGCAATTGTCTCATAGTCAAGGCAGAAGGCGTCTCGAAGCTAGACTATGGCCGGTCGGACGGTCCAAATCAAAGAAGAGCCCCTGCCGGAAGGAGGACCAGATACAGCAGGGGCTCAAGACCGCGGCGAGACTCCCTCCTCGCCACGCCCATATCATAGCCATGGTCGCCAAATGTGGAAAGTTTTTTCTGGATAAATTTGCTGTAGAATAAAGAA
>Ga0209536_100008596_pt1 | contig 15292 bp, 48 predicted proteins | sample DeeMarSeWOR28_12_FD_187461 | JGI IMG/M metagenome (GOLD analysis project Ga0209536, IMG submission 187461) | Marine sediment microbial communities from White Oak River estuary, North Carolina - WOR-2-8_12 (SPAdes) (version 2) | ecosystem: Environmental > Aquatic > Marine > Intertidal zone >...
AAGGAACATGGCGTTGTAGCCAAATCAGACACTCGTTGTAGTCATCTGCCCAAAAATACTCAATTCCGTCGCGGGAGACAGAAAAACGAGAAGATTCACGGACAGCATATGGGTCAATCTTGGTCATAACCACCTTCCTCGATATACTTATAGACCCTGATGGCTCGCTCTAAGTCTTTAATCACTACGCCAACCGATTCGAAATTTCCATCGACGGCGTAATAGGGAAGACGAGAAGCCAAAGAGACTATGTTCATCTTTTGATTGAGTAGACGCACAGCCCTATCGACTGGTCTACCGAATAGTCGTTTAAGTTCGTTCATGGCATACCTCCACTGGACTCAATGGGCAACGAGCCTATTCGTCGCACTGGTCCAAGTCGCACTGGTAGCATATCCAACTACCGTCCTCGAACTCGCCCCACGCCTCAGAGTCCTGTCCACATATACAACATGGATAGTATGGCGTATCTACCATAGACTCACGACGATGGAACTCTCTCCAAGCCTCAAACTCAGCATCACTTGGCATGTTTCCTCCATGACTCATCACAGCATGGTTTATTTGGTCCAAAATTCCTACCGTGTTCCTCACAATAGCCTATCTTATCCAAGGCACATCCATAATATGCCTCATCTGCACAGTCTGGACATTCATCATGGACAAATGGTTCTCCACTAGGTACGAGCGTATCCACATATGCGTCGTACATGAGCTTATGCTTAACACAACCTAGTTGTATATAGCCATGCTCATCAACCACATATCCATGTTTTAACATGGCACACTCCTCCTGTGAACGTCCGAAGGACGTATATACAAGTCCTAAAGGACTCCTATTTTCCCTTCAACCATCTTCTCCAGAGTCTTAATGCTATGATGTATCCCTATCCGTGCCTGCCTGACACGTAGGGCTTTGTCATACTTCTTTCGCTCTGTGAAGTCCTTCTGCCTATCGTGGTACTGAGCGTCCAACCGCTTCAATACGGTGATAGCATCCTTGAGCTCTCGTCCTAACATACTATACCTCCGTATGTGTATGCGTGTGTATGCGTGCGTGTCTTATATGTGCGACCAGCGGTCGCGTATATAAACCTGTCCTGTTGTACCAGTGTACCCATATACAGCATAGATACACTGGTACTGTAGGAACGGCCTGCTCTTTTACTCGTCCATTTCCAACGTCATATTGGTGATATTACCACCAGAGTCTACCTCACAACCAATGGTTGCTTTCCCTTCAATGAAAGCCTTACAGAATGCCATTCGTTTTTCGGTATACAGACCTTGAGACTTTAGCCTTTTAGCCATATCCTCAAGAAACTCTTGTCTGTTCTCTTCCTTGTCGTAATACCATTCCTTTGTTGCCATGAATACCTCCATAGTTAAGGTTAACTTATACATCAACCAGAAAAAATTTTCTGGAGATTTTTCTCAACAAAGCGTTTTCAGGTATTCCTCTGCTTTATCTAGGAAATCCTGAAACTCTGGGGAATCAATATACTCCCAGTCATCAGCCAGCTTCTCTCCCTCTGGCGTCAAACTATAGAACGGCTTGAATCCCTCTTGAAGTCGGACGGTTACCAGACCTCGTTTAACAAGGTCATCCATCAATGTATTAAACAAGTCGTCCATTGTAATACTCCTTTGCCCAACGAAAAAAAGGGGAGCCGAAGCTCCCCATAAAAACCCTAGGTTTTTTGTTTTCCCTTACTCGTCGTCGGCATCCTCACCGATTTCATCGGCATGGAGCAAGCCACGTGCAACCAACAGGGCCTCGATGCACGGGTCCAGGGCTTCCTTGCGGAGGAAGAGCCCACGTGCCTGTTGCGTCTTGCCTTCTGCACGCTTCTCTGGGTCTTTGTGTGGAACCGTGAAGCCAGAGGTTTTCACGTACTCTGCTCCCTTGTACTCAACCACCTCAACCTCGATTGGGAGCGGGATGTTCAGGGCCTTCGCCACTTCACGAACCTGCTCGTCACTCATGGCTGACGGGTCGATGTTCCTTGCCGACAGTTGCTCTCTCAGGTCACTCATTTCACTTTCCTTCCTTTGGCGTCAGTTTATGCCATACGCCTTTGTTAGTGTGTTCCTCTGTGTTTACACGGGCTTGGAACCGTCAGCGGAATTGCTGGCCACATTAACACGGGTAGGCCCTTTTAATCTAGGTTAGCTACACCTAGAAGCTCTCAGAGTCATGAGCCTACCCAATGTGTGTGTAGGCGGGAATCAGGTCTTACGTATGCCTACTCCCTCAACTTCCTACACACACAATTCTATTATTACACCTTTGTCACTACCACCTTTCGCTTTTGGCCCTTACGACCTTTGCGGTTGCGTCCCTGTACCTCGATGGTACGGGCAGACTTGGCTCGGAGCGCACCTTCAACGATGGCCTCCAACTGCTTGGGCTTGTTGGCCAAGTCGGGATTGTTCTTGACAATCTCATTCCGAAGAATGGCCTTCTCTTTGCCCTTGGCCCGCATCTCGCGGAACTTCTTGATGCCAGGGTGCCTTCCATCACAGTAACTCATGACTCACTCCTTTGTTGAAGGTTCACTTACTTCTACTGCCAAAAGGCCCCAGATTATGGGGCCTAATGGTGTGTATGTATGTGTGTATGTGTGTGTCTACCAGCGACAATACGCTGAGGCAGACCCATGCCGTTTGTTCCATGTCACGTTGGCCCTGTGATTCTTGGCCAACTTGTGCAATTCCCTAGTAATCAAGTCAGACGACAGATTAGGGAGCTTGTCGAACAACTGCCTTGGAGTAATCCATTTGCCTTCTTGCATGGCCTCCAAGATACCACGTCGCACGGCAGCCAATTCGCCATTGGTATACCGTGAGTTACCAGGCTGAAAACTATCGTTAAGCTCTGCCTGAATCTCTCTCATCTGCTTGGCCGCAGATTGAGCCAAACCGTGATACATTTCCCAGCTTGACTTAGCCTCTTCCAAAGCCTCCAACAATCGAATCTTTCTTTGTGTGTCCATAACTCTCTCCATGTTTAATTGTGTGTGCAAGTCGGGCAGGGAGGGAATTGCGACTACATAGCCTTTGGCCTTCCTGCACACACAAACTTAACTTATACAGCATTTCCAAAAAATTTGCGGGGTATCTACACTACCCACGGCAAAAAATATGCCAAAATCGTACAGACAATTTACCAATAAAAATGTCTGTATAATTGTCAGTATATATGTCTACATATAACAATAGACTATATACACGACCTCCGGTCGTAGAGAGACAGGGACAAGGCTTATTAGCTCCTGGTCGGCCTGCTTGTCCCTGCCTCCTACACACAGGAGAGACAGTCACTTACCCTTAAACGCAAAAAGGGCCCCAATGGGGCCCATGTATCCTGTGGTATATATTCTATTCTATCTTGTTATATATTACTTATGCTTATTCTTCTTCCTTCTGGCGTGTCTACCTCTGCTCTTGGTTCCTCGCTTGGCCTTCTCCCACCTAGCAAGAATCATCTCTCTATTCTGCTGGGCATCCTCTGTGGGCTCTAAGGTATATCCATCTTCCTCTGTCCCGCCGATACCCAAACAAACCGATTGTCTCCATACGCCACCTACCTTGCGTTGGGTAGTCTCGCGCATAGAGTCGGGTGCCTCGGCGTGGTCTTGGGACATAGTGTATGCCCGTTTATGCGCGGCTCTCTTTCTCTTCTCCGCGACCATCCACTTTTCCCATACCTCTGGCGTGGCGTCGGATGAGGGAGGCTCAATGTAGAATTCTTTTTCGATAAACTCTTGCATGTCTCTCTCCTGTTTGTTTTCTTACCCCTCTGCATTTATCCAGGCTTGGGACTGGCAATGGCTGCATTAGTAAGTGAGTGTTACGATATACCATGAGCAGACTACCACCTGCTGGTCGAATCAGCGGGGCCGTAAGCCTGTATGACTATGTATGGGACTTTCAGTCCCGATGTGTAGGCTTCGTGGTGGTAGCCTAAAGGCCCATTCCACATACACATACTTACATAGCATACGGATATACCGCACACTCACCAACTCGACCTAGGGATTAGTGAAAACCATCCCTTGATTACGGCCTAGAGCGCGGTCTATGTGGTGCTCTAGGTATCGGTGTATATATGGCTATACACATGCCCCTAAGGTTGCGGTTAAGGGAGTTGTCGAATAGGCTCATCCCTGAATCGCCCTTCCCATGAGACTGCATGGTAGACAGTTGGCAGTACGAGGTGAGTTTAACCACTGGTTCCATCTGCCTCCCCAGTGGGTTTTGGTTAAGGAAGATTGCTACTCCCTTGGGTGACTCTGCTCCCTGCCAGCCCTTTAAGCTATATGTGGTTCCCTTCAGCCCCTCGGCTACCCTTTGCCTTTGGGACTGTCAGGCATACAGCCTACTCAGTCTGACCGTTTGCTCGGTCGCCCACAAACTGCAAACGAAAATTTTGGCCACGAATTGCATAGGCACACTTCACCTGTGCAAACGTGATTTTCGTTTGCTCCCTCTGTCTTTCTCATGCTGGACTTGGGACCAGCCAAAGGCGACATTAAGCTGGGGCCTTATGGCCCCGTATATCTATTTGAGTATTATCATTCCTTTCTCTTTGTGGCGTTGCATGATTTGTGCCAAGTCCTCTTTGCTCATCCCTGCTGGTATTGCAGGACTTGTGCCAACTCGAACCGTTGCCCGTTTCAGCACCTTGGGCTTGGCCTTAACCTTTTTCAGGTTATCGACCGTTGCCTCCAATTTCCCGTTTGCAATCAACCACTTGCGCGTGGCTTTGGAGATTGGCTTCCAACCTGGGATACCCAACGGGCCTTTGACCTCACCGTTTGCCCTTGCCTGTTTGAGCATCATGTCATACCTTTCTCTACAATCCATGTCTCTCTCCTGTTCTGTGGCGCTTTGTGCGCCGACTGCAAAAATACATTGCACGAACGGTGCCAAACTGCTAAGTGCCCGAAATCGTTGAACACACACATTTGACTACATGCAACAATTTGCGACATTTGCGTCAGTCGCTATGAAAAAATTGCGATGTGCGACAATGTGCGACACTGAACAAATGTGCATGTGAGCTCTTGTCCTACATTTCCCTACATGACACAAATGTCATACTCTGCAAAAAGTGCATAGCACTATGACACTATTGTCATATGTGTGTATGTGCCTACATGACACAAGCGTCATAGGCTATGCATTTATTGCGTGGTCCTACTCGTACTCCCTTCCGACCTTCGTGGTCTTGACGTTGGAGTAACCTACCGCTCGGAGTCGGGCAGACATATCGAGCATGTCGTACACCGACCTACACCTCGCAATAAATGCGAGGTTGTCTTGCCCTCGTGCGTGGCCCGTAGCGTGTACTCTATACAGCTCGACCACCAGACGGCATTGCCCATAGTGCTTATCCACTGTGCTCGCCTCCGTTGCAAGAACCGTGCCACCCATCCCACTTTCTCAATCGGGCTTTGGACCGACTATGGCGTGGTTAGTGGCGGGACCGTTAGGTCCCACCTATTGTTATTACTTACGGACTAGGTGTTCCTCGTTGGCTTCGATGAAGGCAATGATCTCTTCCTTCTTCTCCAACAGGCGTTCCCATTGGCCAGCGTACAGCGTGACGGGGAAGCGCCCAAGTCCGTACAGGCTAACGCCTCCCTTCTGCGATACCTTCAGGCCAAGGGCCTTGCCCTTCTCGACCTTGAGCTTGGCGTTCTCTTCCTTGAGGCGGGCCAGCTCTGCCATCATCTCGGCTGGGGACTGCTCGGTTGACTCGGTGTTCTCGACGATAGCTACGTTGGTGTTCTCTGTCATGACTCTCTCCTGTTCTGTTAGGCTCCATTGCCTACCCATCCCTCTTTCTCATGCCAGGCTTTGGACTGGCCAATGGCGAGGTTAGTAGGCGGGACGCCTAGCGTCCCGTGTATCCTACAGGCAAGCGACCAGAGCCCTTGCCTTCTCCTCACTGATTATCTTGTTGCGGTAGGCTTCAGCGATAACCGCTAGGTTATCCCGTAGCTCTCTCTCTTGTTCCTCGTTGGTAGTGACCTTGACCTTGCGGGCAATGACGGGAACCTTGGGTTCCTCGTAGGCTTTCCGTTCCCTCTCCTCGGCCAATGCCATCTGGCGATTCATTCCAGACGCCGAAACGCCTAGTCGCCTTAACTCTCCGCCTAGTCCGTCCATAGTCTCTCTCCCGATAGTGGCTGGCTTGTTTGCCAGCGATGCAAAATATATATGCTGGATTCGTGCCAACCGAAAAAACCCAATGAAATCAACGTGTAAGATTTTGCCTACATGCGGAAATCGCGACATTTCTGTCAGTCGCTATGCAAAAAGTGCGTCTTACATTTCCTTACATGTCGTGAAATGTGCGACAAAAGCGCACACTATGCAAAAAATGCGGAGCTCTTTCGCGACATTTTTGTCATAAGCTACGCAATAATTGCGATGTAGTATACGCGACCTAAAGGTCGCACTTTTTTATACATTGTACGCGCTTGTCGCACATGTCCCACAGGCACCTACATCGCCCACCCACAGCGGGCAAAAATGGAAAAATTTATCAATGATTTCGGTTGGAGTGTATATATGGATAGGAAATGTTATACGGTAGGTGTTAATCTAACTACATTCATGGGAATGTATGGATTCCCTATATGTGGACCAGGACAGTCCAAGTATACGACATATGTCCCGTTTATACACTGAACAGCCGTCACTTTGGCATTCAGCTCTAGGATCATATAATATAGGGCTTTTAATTCTTCACTCATTTGGTGGGTATTAGGTATTGGGATTCATATACGCATCCTGGCGGATGCAGAAAAGGTAAGACTGCTGAGGATTTGTTGGGATCTAGTCTTATATCGTATGGCTCATTGCCATCTGGTGGTAGGAAGGTTATTATTACACTATCTGGCATACCTACAACTTTCCATTGCTGTGCTACTTTCCAGCCTTCCTTCAAAAGCATTAGGTATATATCTGCTATCTCTGGACTCATTTTAGCCTCGGCGTTAATTTGATTATTTGCGAATTGTTTGATACTCTGTGCTTGAAGTATATATGTACAGATCCATCTCCCTTTTTGGTTTGCCTATACAGCTCCCAGGCAGTATATTGTAGCATTACTCTATATATGGATTTCAGCTCATTGGACATCTTTTTCCCTCAAGTTTATAGTAAACCTAGACACTAGGCTCGGATACTCTGGATCAGGATACTTGGCTAGACGCACCTCATATACGTCTACTCCGTAGCATTCCTCTTTCCTGAACACCTCTACCTGAAACCCGTGCTTTAATAAATATTTATATAAAACTATGACTTCTGGACTCATTGTGGCTCCAATATACATGGACCAATAGTGAACTTGTTGAACCTTATATACACAGCGTATCTTCCCATTACTATTGGATACATCTTCTCTACTTTCCCGCCCTGGAGCAAATATACATAAATCTTGAATAAATCTGGACTCATTTGGTGGGCCTTAGTGTAATTGTATGTGTGATATTTACCTTTTTGTGCCTTACGTGTATTCTAAACTCCCGGCTGGTAGAATCTGTATATCTCACTACCCAGTCGTTGTGCAGGAGCATTGCATATAAAAGTATCAGATCTTTACTCATTTGAATACACTCCTATCTCTTGGCACGATCTTACAAATAAAATGGTCATCTGGGTGTGATTTGAGCAGATATATGGTATATGAATTGTCTCCATGATCTATCATCCGCTCGAAAGTGAAACCGTCTTTGAGCATTCTAATATATAGCAATTTGATTATTCTACTCATCTTGGCCTCAAGGTAAAAGTGAATGCTTCTCGACAGCCTGGCGGATCGTAGGGCCAAGTGGATAGCTTGGTCACCATCAGGATATATGTATCTCCGTCTCTGGTTATGGACTCTACCTCTGCATTGTCTAACAAAATCAGTCTATATAGTTTGTATACTTGATGATCCATGTTTTACCTATCTGCATCTTCCCGCCAGAGTACAATTCTAAACGGATGAAGAAACGGTTCTTTTGGATGTCTTAGCTGGAACTCTATGCGGTCCTCGTAGTTAAACTGCAAGGCAACCTTCCATCCTGAGAAGATCGCTTTGTATAGTCTCTTTAGCTTCTCTCCCATTATGGCCTCAATACATGAACTTCTTGATAGTCGCTGATGGACTCTTTTTTGGTCACCGCATTTTGATATGTGACCTTCCTCAAAGTAGTTATGGTATACATGTTTCCATGCACCTCTATCTTCTTCACTCTTCCCTTGCACCTGAGTAGAATGACGTATAGATCTATGACTGCTTGGTCCATCACTTTATCTTCCCAGTTTTGATAAATTTAGTGTGTAAATTGCCATATTTTTCTCTAATGAAATCAAGATATTACGGTGGCTAATTGGTGTCTAAAAATTTAGTGTTTTTCTACAGTTTTAAGCATTGGGGTGTATGTTGTAAAGAACTGATATTTTATTAATGATATTAAATAGTTACACGTTAATTTTAACATAAATTTATACGTCGCCAAAACTTTACTTTAACACAATCTTTCACCATTTTTATACGCTCAGAATCTCATCTATATATGGATTATAGCCCACGCATGCTGACCTGTGTGGTGGATACGGGCGCAAATAGAAGGTCTTGTTGTTGTCTTCTACCATTATCAACTTGGATGTATCCAGTGGATTTGGTGTTCTCAAGACTATCTTGTATGACTTGTACACATGATTTCCTTCTAGCTCTCCACACTCTATTACCTTCCAGCCCTTCACGAGAATTAGGTAATATATGTCTCTCAGGTCTCTGGTCATCCGAAATCTCCTAAAAGATAACTGTTGCATGTATTTCTATCAGAATCTGGATGGAGTTCTATGATTGTTTGATGAGGTTGCTCTCCCATCATTTCAGGGACGTTTAGTGTAATAGTAACCACATTGTCCTTGATCGTACACTCTGTTACTTTAGCGTAATATTTGAATATGTTTCTATACAACTTCTTGATTACTTTGTTCATCTGAACTCTGCCCATTCTTCCGCCGTGGTTGGAAATAATCTTAGCGCGTGCTTGGTGTTAAGCTTGCTCTCCAGCTCCACGTCGTACATACCTTCTACGTGCTGTCCTTCATACATCACCGGCTTGCAATAATTAACCTTTCCGCCATCTTTGAGCATCACCTTGTAAAACAAGGATAAAGTCCACTGATACGGTGGCAGTGGTTCTGCGGATGGTGCTTTATAAGACATCATTGTGGCTCCAGAACTATAGTGGTCTCCAGCAGTCTATTGGATTCATACATAGGTGACAGCCACTTGTCTAGATACACAACAAATGAATCATCCTGCTGCACAACCTTGACTACTTTGAATTTGTATCTCAACATATGCGTGTATAGTTTTATTAGTTCTTTACTCATTGGGCACCAGGTGTACATAAAGTGGTTGTTTATATGAAGTATTTCCTCTTTTTAATCTCTCCCGCCGAAGAACAACTACAAATTTGGAGCCGTCATCTGACATTCCGCCCTGAATAGTTGCACCAAGCTTGAGAACCTCTTTGTATATCATTTCTATGCGATGTATTTGCAGTCTTTTAAGCTCGTCATCCATCTCAGTCTCTCTTTCTTATCGCCCAAAGCACTTAGAATTTCTACCTCTTTTCGCCAGTATTCGTGAGCGTTGTCCATATCCGCTACCGTATTGTAAAGCGAAAAGAACCGCTCTGAGTGGTGGCCCGCTGGTATGAAATCGGTACGAACAATAACCACGCCAGGAGCTATGGCATGCACTCTAACTGGCCAGCGGTATTTGAGAACTGCCCTATATAGTTCTTTTAGGTTTGGATTCATTAGTGTACCTCTCCACAATCCCACGCTGGTTCACCTTCTGGCGTCAGATATACAATCATCCCGTCTGGTTTGATTTGGCAATGACTAGATACAAACACCTCGAAAACATTATCCTTTACTTCCTTGACATGACATACTTTCCAGCCATCCTTCAAAATTCTATGATACAAGGTGTTTAGGTAGTATATGCGCCTCACCTCATTCATCTTCGTCACCCCATGTTTGCTGTTCCCATCTTCCATTGCCACGATACCACCAGCCAAAAATGGCCCTTTGGGTTTCTGCGTTGTTAAAGGCCATATTGGTTTCGTGGTAGTATGGACCCCATTCGCTGTAGTAGTTTGGATCCTCGTGTAGAATAGTATCAAATGATGCTAACGACATGGAATCATAGGCATTTATCTTGATCCGACTGCCAGGCTCATACATTCTAGCCAGCTTGAATTCATACTTGAGTGTAGCAACATATAGGTTGCGTATATGTCTTGGGATCATAGCGGAAAGTCCTCGAATTTAGGAAACTCGTTAGGAGGCGAGAGAAAACAAACAGTTAGAGGCACTCCTCTATAGTTTGAGAGGACTGCCCGATAGATGTTAGGCTTTACTTCCTTTACATCACTTATAGTAGCGCTCCCGTTCAATACCTGCAAATACAGGTCTTTCAGGTGCATTAATCTCGCATCTTCTGATGTTAGCATCGTCTTCCCTCAGCTTTAAAAAGAATGGACTGGCCCTGTTTGATATATGTGGTTTCACCGCAGACCAAAAGTCGTTTGGAACCAAGGTGATAGAGCCACACTTGTTGCCTTCTGATGACTCCAAATCAATGACAATATTGGTGTCTTTTCTTACTCGTGGCCTAAATCCTTTCTTCAGGACGGCCATATATAACTCTTTCAAATCTCTAGTCATTTTTACTTCCTATCGCGTGTAACACCACATATGAGTGCTGAATAAAAGGCAACTCATGGAACTGCCAGTCCTCTGTTAGCCGATCCCAGTTTGGATTCTGTCTCGACATCCTGAACGAGTAGGATCCGTGCCGATCAATTTTGTCTATTTCGATTGAATAGCCGTGCTTCAAGACATTGGTGTAAATAGACGCAATGCCCTGAATGTTGTGTTCTAATAATATTAACTCGCCAGCTGACAAAAAGTTCAATGATTTCATAGTTTTCATGGTTCGCTGCACTTTCTAAATAGATTTTTGATCATTTCTTTCACATAGATTATACACCATTTGGTGTTTAATTTTAACAATCTTATACGCGTATGGACAGGTGCCGTGAAATGAATCAGAGCTCCAACTGGCTGATGATGTGGTGTAAGAGTAAGTATTGAGTCTTGTTCAATCACTTTTCCGAAACCATTTGCCTTTTTACTTTTAAGCGGAGAAACTATGTCTACATTTCCAGTGAGCCTCATCTTTATTTTCTGATAAAAATATTGTTTAAAAACCATATTATTTTTGAGAACAGAGGCATAAATATATGTAAGTCTATGATCTACCATGTCTTTTCCTATCATATTTTGGCTCCAATAATATATCATCCACCAGCTCGAACATATGAGAGTATATACGGACCCGATATCTGTCTCCATCTTGCACGACTTTCACGGGCTTAAATCCCTCCTTAAGTATCTTAAAATACAGGCACTTAAGACGAGCTAGTCTAGTCTTTTCGTGATCAACTTTAGCTTCGCCCATATGACAACACATCATTTCGGCCACCCGCCCTTCTTTCGCTTGAATATACGGTAAGGATCTACTCCTCCAGTATTATTAATCTTTTTGCCCAGCGTGTACTCGGTATAGTACCTTCCTCTCGGATGCGTAAGCCGAAGTATATATTTCCCTTTTCTTTTTTGCATCTCCGGCACAAAATCATAAACAAAAATGAGCCAGTAGATCTCTTTCATTGGCCATCGCATGGTTCTAGCACCACCATTATTTTTGTAGCTATGTCTAGCCCGTTTGCTTTCCACGGAACCCTAAGCTCTATAAAATACACAAAGCAAATCTCCTCAACATTTTTAACTTCCGCCCCGACTAATAGCATGTATTTATAAAGCTTTTTCAACTGTTCGTCCATAGCGTATATTTTCCTTTTATAAACTCTCTTTTATTTAAACTTGTTTTAAATACTCCAATCAAATAATATGACTCATGTTTTTCTAGCACCTCAAGTCTACATTTTTCTACAAGTGCATGATAATAAAGGAAATATACATCATCTGACATCCCGTTGTTTGTCATGTGTCCTCTCATAGCATTATCTCCACGCCTTCTGAGCTGAGATGAAAGCTCCTCATCAAGAATGCATCTTCCTCTTTGCCGTACACAGTAATGAAATATGCGTCATCGGCAGTTTTGATACAGCCAGCCATCCTGCCTTCTTTAAGTACCGAAATATATAGATATTTTATAAATGCTTCAACTCTAAGATCCATCTTTTTCTGGCTCCAAGTAATGAAAATACTTACGAAATCTCATCATGCCCATAGATATTTGTGGCACCTCAATGACCAACCAAACCTTATTTCCCTGATATGTTACTTGTACCACATCTCCATCTTGCTTTAGCAACTGCTTGTATATTGTTTCTACTCTTTCGCGTCCGTCTTTGTCCCTAATTGTCACTGTTTGTCCCTCTTCAGCCAAGCGTTGCTAGATAATACTGTCTTTTTTTATACTCGTCTCTGTAAGTTATTAGAATATATATTAAATTTCCATCCTTTTCGGCATGTGCATCGATAATGTCTTCTGTGAGCATTATATCATATATTTCAATTAGTTGATGATCCATTAGTACGCCACCTCCCACCAAGAATTATCTGGCGTCAAATGAAACTTGTATTCTCCTCGCAACGGACCAGGATCGTCAATGTGTATAACCCAGTGATCTTTAAACCATTTCTTCCTGTATTTCTTTATATGCCCACCATCTTTTAATAGAGCAATATATAAATTAAGCATTCCGTCTGGCAATTTGCCGTCGTTAGCTAGTGATCGAAGATTATACAGAATGGTTATTGCTTGGCTCATAGCTTGCTCCAATTGTGATCTGAGCATAGAGCTACTGTATAAGTTACACTATTATCCTCAATGATATCAATATAGTACATCATTGCTCCCATAACTTCTCTTACGGCAACAAGCTTTAGTTTGCAATTTCTTTCAAGCACAGCATGATAAAGTTCCTGTAAATCTATTGTCATATTTTGTCTCATGTAAAATTATGATTTTATTAATTAATTTTTACCTGTTTTTGGGTGCCTCTATATAATTATGAAATCATTAATTAATTTCAGCATCCTTTTCGCAGCTCCACTCGAATATATTCCACTTTCCCATTCTCCAGCAATTTCGCCTGCCCTGTGATTTACCAGCCTAGTTACCACAGGATCCATTCCTTTGATATCCCTGACTGTAAGCCCGTCCTTCATGATTAGTACATACAGAAGGTGAATATGCCACGCTACATTGTGTAGCGGGCCAGCATATGCTTCTTTGTCGTATATCTCACTCATCACAGAACTCTCCAGAATATGGATTTCGCGGATAAAGGTAAAAGAATCTTCTTTGTTTATATGGTCTTGTTCCAGAGTAGAATTCTCCTGGCATGTCTTTGGTTATTTCGATCCCGTATACATTATTTTCTGTTCTCACTACTTTTGCCTTCCATACATTTTTTAGTATTTGCTCGTACATTAATTTAATATTCTTGTTCATATAAATACTTCTTTATAAAATCCACTCCCCTGTTCTCTATGACGGTGGGAGGAATGAAACAGAAGGGGTCTCTAAGGTCTTTATCGCGGTCTCTGACGGCCTCTTTGAAAGTAATAAAGTACCCCTTCAGGTAGCCCACATAAATGAACCACAGCTCATCTGGGAGGCTTGTAGGGTTATCTTTGACCTGCCAATGTTCGCTCATTAGTATCCGTCTCCACTCATTTTTTCATAAGCTCTATATATTTGTTCTGATACCCTACTGTTTAATTCTTTTGGCTTATAATTAGATGGAATCAACCATACCGTAGTTCCCTCTGTGCCATCCGGACTATTTAGCATGAGTGCCCAAACACTATTGGATACATGCCTACAATATGTAGGCTTCCATCCTTCTTTTAGTATTTTTACGTATATTTTGTTAATATATGGACTAACCATTACAAGGCTCCAGCCAGTATTCTTCGAATATGTCTCCATGTTCGTTGTACACGACTATTAAGACACGGTCGCTCTTTTCGCCCGCATAAGTATATCGAACAACCTCTATATCACGCCAGTGAAGGAAAGCCATATATAAATCTTTTACTGTTTGGTTCATAATTCTGTCGTCAAAGTGAATTTAAAGCTACGAGTTTGTTCGTGGCAGTCTTTTATGCTCGCGCCTGTTATTGCCATAAATTTTTCTACAGGCCCATATGGCATCCATACCAGAACTCTTATGTCACCATTTGGCAAGCGTTCCAGTTCCTCTATGTGGCTACCATTTTTTAGAATCTCATAATATATTTCATAAAGCGGTGATGGTATCATAGCGTGTCCTTCCTGTATTCGTGTGGTTCAGGAAAACATATGAGTTCTGGGAATCCAACGGGAACAAGGCTTGTATGCATAAGTTTGTTGTTTTCATACAAGCCCATCAATATATCTGTACGTCCCTCACAAATATTAGTAACGCTTACAATTCTCCAGTCATGTTTGTGTTCTAACAATCTCTTATAGATTGTTCTTAAATTTAGAGGAATCACCTTAACCACTCCTTCGGGTACCACTGCGGGCTACAAAGAATTGCATTGTAGCAAAGAAACAATTTATCATTTTTAAGATCAACCACCCAAGTAGTATCTCTTTTCACCAATCTATAAATTTGTATCTCTATCATGCCATCGAAGGTTTGATAGGGTCTTAACTTCCTTCCGCTAAGGGCCATTTTGTATAAGAATTTTACCGCCCTGTTCATTTTTTCTGTTCCTTAAATATATGTGATCGATGTATGCCTGAACATATTTAGATGAGCTGTCTATGTCGACCAAATGCGTAGGACGCTGTACTACGACCTTGTATGTTTCGCCGATACACTTACTAAATCCAATTACCCTTGCTTCATACTTCAGCAACAGTATGTATAGATCTTTAACCTCATTGTCCATCTTCTTCCCTCGGTCTCAAAATAAGATCTTTTTCCTCTAGAACGGCTGCTATGGAATTTGGTCCAAGCGGGGAAGACCAATATTTTATTTTTACTCTAAACTCATTCGGAGCCTGTTCGAAAACATTTATTATTTCTCCACGACAATCTAGCATGTATTTATAAAGCAACACCATGTCGTGTCTGTGTAACAGTTTGTCAACATGAGAACAGAGTTTAAGAAACTCTCTATTGTCTTGTGCCATCCCACATTCCCTTTATAAGATCAACAGCTTTATTTAGGC
>Ga0209536_100008597_pt1 | contig 15292 bp, 15 predicted proteins | sample DeeMarSeWOR28_12_FD_187461 | JGI IMG/M metagenome (GOLD analysis project Ga0209536, IMG submission 187461) | Marine sediment microbial communities from White Oak River estuary, North Carolina - WOR-2-8_12 (SPAdes) (version 2) | ecosystem: Environmental > Aquatic > Marine > Intertidal zone >...
CATTGCGGAGGAAAGTTAAATGTATGTAAAAGCAATCAACGATGTAGTAGAAACTTTCCCCTATTACATAAACAACCTGAAAGAAGATAACCCCAACACGTCGTTCCCTAATAATATGTCTGACGATTTGTTGGCTGAGTGGAATGTTTTTCCTGTTAATCAAACGCAAATGCCTTCGCATAATGACGACCAAACGGCTTCTTTAAACTCAACGCCAGAGCTTATAAATGGTACGTGGTTTGTTGGATGGACAGTGAGAGATTTAACGCAAGAAGAAATTGACGATCTTGCGAACAATGTGCGAAGAGAAAGAAATCAAAAGCTTGCTGATTCCGACTGGACACAAATAAGCGACTCGCCTTTGTCAGACTCAGACAAGACTGCGTGGCAGACTTATCGTCAGGGTTTACGTGACATTCCAAATCAAGTTGGATTTCCTACAAACGTAACGTGGCCGGTTGAGCCATAAAAATTTGTTAAGGTTGCTGAGCCTACTTCTGGTCCACCTAAGAGAAAACGGGTCAAGGGTTCTCCAATCACGGGAATGTAATCCAACAAGCTGGTTCCCACAGTGACTGCCCAGAACGCAAGCTGATCCCAGGGAAGCAGGTAGCCTGTAAAATTGGCTGCGATGGTCAGTAAGAGCAGTGAAATACCCATCACCCAATTTAACTCGCGCGGCCTGGTAAAACCAGCGGTATAAAAAACTCTCAACAGGTGCAGGATGCCAACGACAACCATCAAGTTGCCAGACCAATGGTGCAGGTTGCGGATCAGGTTGCCAAAGTTAACCTCTGTTTGCAAGGCAATCATGCTTTCATATGCTGCATCGGGTGAGGGGGTGTAGACAAAGAGCAGTAAAACTCCTGTGAATGCGAGTACTGCTGAAAGCAAAATTAGTAATCCACCCAATCCAAAAGTGTAAGTTAATTTGAGTGCGGGCCGGGAAACCTTCGCGGGGTGGATGTGCAGCACCAGGCTGTTCATCACCATTTTCATCCGGCTACGATCATCGTGGGGAGCGATGGGCCCTCTTTGGATTGACTGCTGTATGCGGGATAAGATAGGCAGATTTTTTGGAGAGAGAGATGTTTGATCAGTCATTATGGCCTCGAATCATGTCGGCATAATGCAGGGAGATCCTCGATCTCCCTGCAGTGCTCCTGTGGATATCAGGGGGTGTTGTTTGCAGAACCTTGCCCACCCTGGTTTCCACGGTTGCCATTTCCATTGCCCCCTGGACCTGCCCAGAGGGGACGACCGTTGGGATCCCGCAACATGACCCGGGCACCAGTGGCTACCTGCGTGATGTCCCCGGCCATGAACTGATCACCATCGTAGAAACCGACCACGATAATCTCATCACCAACCTGGAAGGATACATTTTGCTCAGCAAAGAAGCGAGGTTGTCCAGTTTGGAAAGTAAGGATATCGCCTTGGGGCGAATTTATGGTCATACTTCCACCCTGGAATGACATCAATGTGCCCTCGATGGTGATCCATTCATCGACCTGGGCTCGCGGATCGGGAGTTCTGTCGCCATCTGTACCGCTGCCATTTTGTCCCCTTCCATTGTTGACTCCCCCACTCCACAGTGGCTGGCCAGATTCGGCACGCACATTCAATGTTTGGCCGTCAGCAAGCAGGACCTGGGAGGCATGGATCATTCCTTCATTGATCGAACCTATCACAGTGGCTGCTTGATCAACCTGGAGATCGAGACCCTGATTCTGCCAGTAATCAGGTGGACCCAGTTCGATGTACACGGTTTCTCCATCCTGGAGCGAAAAATGAAAGCCGAAGTCATCGATTTCCACAATCGTGCCGGATTCTTTCCAGGGATCACCATCTGCACCTTGCGCGGCAACAATCGGTTCACCTTGCTGGCGGTCGGATTGCTCCTCGACACTACCTGGACTATTAACCAGTGGATCCGAGGCGGCTGATACAGGGGTGGCTTCTTGGGTGGCGAAGTTATATATCAGTGCAATCCCCCCAGCCCCAATAACTGTAACCAGTAAAACACCTAGTATGATTTTCTTCAACATGATGGTCTCCTATTTCTTTTGAACATATATGCTTATCTGCATATAAGTAATTTAATTTGTGGTAAGTTTAGATCAGAGTTGTGAAGGAGTTATAAAGAGGATTTGAACCTTGTATGAATTCCAGAGCAGTGAAAGGGGAATAACTATTTCAAGGATACCCTTATAGCGTGTGTAATCAGGTTACTCGAGGTTTGTTGATCTGTGTATGCATTCCCCCAAGCGTGATATGGCAGGTCGATATTTTGTCTGCGGGGGTCATTTCTGGCTTAAAATCTGGGTGATACAGCTAGCAGCCAAGTATAAGCATCTTGTTTAAGAATATGGAATAAAGGTATCAGCTTGGCGAGAGACCTGGGCAGCAGGTGTCGCAGGAATTAATCATGCTATATTTATTTAGATGGCATGATCTGGCATCAACAAAAATGTGTAATTTCTATTACTGGCTTCGATGACAAATTATGAAATACTGGTCTTCTGGTTCGTGGCAGCGGCTCGTTTTGTTGTGCCGCTCTCCATACCCCGTTTTCCTCTTCCTGGAATATTGGCTTCCCTGCTCTTGGATGCAGTTGACCAGACGATTTTCCAGCAATTCCCAAGCCTGGATTTGTCCGGATACCAGGCTTACGACAAAGCCCTGGATATCTACTACCTATCGATTGCCTACATCTCTACGATGCGCAACTGGAAGCACCTGTTCGCCTTCCAGGTCAGCCGATTCCTATTTTACTGGCGGTTGGTGGGGGTGGTTTTGTTTGAGCTCACCCAGCTGCGGCCGCTGCTGTTGATCTTCCCCAATACCTTCGAGTACTTCTTCATATTTTACGAGGCCTACCGGCTGCGCTGGGATCCGGAGAGAATGTCCAGGAAGCTGGTGCTCGGCGCAGCGGCTTTTATCTGGATCGTGATCAAGCTGCCTCAAGAGTACTGGATCCATATCGGCAAGATAGATACCACGGATTGGATCAAAAGCAGCCTGTTTGGCGTAGCGGTGGACACTTCGTGGATAGAGATGATGAAATCATGGCCGGGGGTTTTCCTGCTGGTGATTGTCCTAACCGGGGGAGCGGTATATGGTATCTGGTGGCTGTTCAAGACCAGACTGCCTCCAGCAGACCGAAAACTGGCATTTTCTGCCGATGCACATCAACCAGCGTTTACCACGGAAGAGGTACGCCAAGCGGTGGATTTGGAAGCTAGGGAAATTATTGATGCCGCCCTGTTTGAGAAGCTGGTCCTGGTGACTTTGGTCAGCCTCATTTTTGCCCAGGTGCTGGTAGGGGTGCAGGCAACAGACCTTGAATTGGTCGCTGGGGTTGCTTTTGTGGTGCTGGTGAACACGATACTGAGCCACAGGCTGGCGCGGCGCGGTTTTGGAATGGCATTTACAATGCAGCAGTTTTTCATGCTTCTGGGGGTCAATGCACTGCTGATGCTTGTTTACTCGGTATTACGCAGCAGGCTTGGCGACCTGGTGGTCGTGACCAACGCCCTGTTCTTTATACTGCTCTTTTCGCTGCTGATCACCCTTTTCGACCGCTACCGCCAGGTGTACCTGATGAGATTTGAGGGTAAAGGAACAGCTCACCAGGTTCCTGGTGAGCTGCAATCTGGAAATTGAAAAGGTTAATGGACTGAACAAGATATGCAAGGATCATAGGCACGCACCAGCATCTGTGCCTGCTTGCTGATCAGATCCTCGCGTAGACCTTGCTCAGCCAACTGGGGGACCAGTTCCTGCAAGTCGTTGCGGATATTCGCGTGATTCTGGCCTGTGGGTATTACGCAATCCGCGCGCTGGATAATGCCATGATCGTCAACTTCGAGGCAGTGATAGAGTATCCCGCGTGGTGCTTCGATTGCACCAACACCCACGCCTGGTTTGAGATCATAGGGAGCTGCGTACTCCGAATTATCCGAGTCGATCAAATCGGTAATCAAATCCTGTGATTCGTAAGCTACATGGAAACATTCAACCAATTGGGCCAGGTTGTGGTAATAAGGATTATGCACCACGGGCTGCAATCCCAGCTGCATTGCCACTTCTTTTGCCTGTGGGTGCAGGCCGGAATAATTATTATTGAAGCGCGCCAGTGCTCCTACGGAAAATGATTCCCGGCTTAATCTACACAGCTTTGAAGTGGAGTAATCAGCCATGTACTCATTGGTCATGGCCAGGTATTCTGCCTCTCCCTTAACGATGCCATCACTGGACACCAGGTCTCCACCGATAAACGGGTAAGTCCTTTCACCACGCAACGAGATGTATTCTGTCTCACGAACAAAATCAGGCATGCTGATAGATTTGAAGAAGTCCAGTGCTTCCCAAAGAAAGGGCAGGGCGTTTTCAAGCTCAGACAGCATCCCACGCAGCTGCCTTTTGCGCGGCACCTTGGTCATTCCACCGACTTTGATTGCCATGGGGTGGGATGTGCGACCGGCGATCAGGTCCGAAGCCCTGTTGGCGTAACCACGCAGCGTGGTGGTGATCTGCAGCACCTGTGGGTGAGACCGGGTGATTGGTATGACGCTGCCTTTGTCGAGCAGATCTGGTGCCACCAGGAAGAAAAGGTGCAGGGTATGGCTCTGGAGAGTCTCGGCATGCTTGGCAAGCAACCGGACCTTGCGAGCTGTTTCCGGGATCTCGATACCCAGAGCATTCTCCGCAGCGCGGGCACTGACCAGGGCATGCGAGATAGAACATATACCGCAAATGCGCGCGGCGAGCAGAGGTGCCATTTCCACGGATAAACCTTTCATCATCACCTCGAAGAAGCGTGGAGTTTCGACCACCTGCCAGCTGCACTCTTTCAGCTGGTTATCCTCGATCTGGATGTGAATGTTGCCGTGGCCTTCAACACGGGCGATATGTTCAACCTGTATATTTATCGGGGTGTCTACTTCTAACTTCATTTACCAACCTTTCCATGACCGGCTAGGGAACATGGGATATCTCAATTTTTTGAAAGTGCTCTACACCGCTAAAAGCATTAAAAAACTGGGCGCGTTCCGCGATCTGGTGTTCGGTGAAACCATGCTGTCTTAGAATTTCGATCATCGATTCAAAATTGGCTTCGTCCGCAGGTCCCCGGCACCCCCAGCAGCCATGCAGGTTGCGAGGACAGATGGCATTGCATCCAGCGCGCGTGACCGGTCCCAGGCACATCACCCCCAAATCGAAAACGCAGGTATTGAAGCGCTGCTTGCATTCAACGCAAACGGAATATTGTGGAAACTGGGGATCTAAACCGAGAATCAGGTGCCGGACCAGCCATTCAAATTCCGGTTTTGAGATAGGGCAACCTGGCAGCTCGATATCGACGGGAACGACATCCGAAACTTTTCTCACTGGACCCGACTTTACCGGGTGATCTCCGTAGACTTCCTGCAGCGAATCAGAGATTTCAAAGCGCTCTCGCAGCTTATGCACCCCACCGAGGCAGGCGCAGGCACCCATCGCTACCAGAATTTTCACCTGCTCGCGAATCTTCTTGAGCTGTTCAGCTTCGTCATCCGTGGTGATCGATCCTTCTACAAAGGCGATATCATATCCGTCCTGCTTGTCGGATGAGATCAAGCGGAAATTCAGCACTTCGATAGCTCCGAGCAGGTCCAGCAAGGTATCTTCTTTGTTGGCGATCTGCAGCTGGCAGCCTTCGCAACCGGTGAAGCCGAAGATGCCAACTTTCGGCTTTTCAAGCGGAATACCCAGGTAGTTCATAGTTTTTATTTCGTCAGCGTTCATGTTTTCAACCTTGTACACCATTAAATCGCTTCTTTGAGGTTCATAACGGTCCAGTAATCAAATACCGGGCCGTCCAGGCAGGTGAAGGTAGAGCCGACATTGCAACGACAGCATTTACCCATCCCGCAGTGCATCCTGCGCTCGAGTGAGACGAACATACGCTGGCGCGGCAGGCCCATTTCGCTAAGGCGGCTGCAGACGAATTTAAACATCACCGGTGGACCGCAGACAATAGCAAATGTGTTGTGTGGATCGAAAGGAATTTCATCCAGGAGATCAGTCGGCATGCCTACGGGTCCTTTCCAGTCTAGATCCGGGTGTTCAACGATAGTCACAAAATTTAAACCGTAGACTTTCCGCCACTCTTCAACCTGGTATTCAAACAAGATTTCCGATGGGTTCTTGGTACCATAAAGGACGGTTACATCCTGGTAATCCATGCGGTGCTCATTGACCCAGTAAATCGGGGAGCGTAATGGTGCGATTCCCAGACCACCTGCGATCAGCAGGATATTTGAGCCAACCATCTCCTGCATCGGGAAGTGGGTGCCAAAAGGTCCTCGAATACCAACGAAAGCACCTGCTTCAAGCCGATGCAACATCCCTGTAACCTTGCCAACCTTGCGAATACAGAGCTCAATGAATTCTCTATTTGAACTGGAACTGGACAAAGAAATGGCGACTTCACCACACCCGGGCAGCTCGAGCATAACAAACTGGCCTGGGAGAAAGGTGAAATTTTCACGTTCCTTGGGGTCGCAGATGCGGATATGGAATAGTTTTTCTTGAGCCGTGTATGGGATCGCAGCCAGAATCTGGGACTTGAAGGTGCGCTCCGTCTGCATGCGCGTCGATTTGCGGTTGAAATTCGGGGGTATCGACATGTAGGGCTCAAGATTGATGTCGTGGTGCGGAATTTTCAGGCTCATAGTGTCTCCGTTTGGATCAGATCATCAATCACGGCTTTCGGGTGAATGCCCGCCAGGCAGGCCACGCCACAGCGGTTACAGCCCACGCACAGGGATTGGTTAAAGGCTTCCACAAAGCCCCTGAACTGGTGGTAGTAGCGGTATTTGAGCCGAATCTCGGGTTCTGGCCTGAAATTGTGACCACCAGCAACTTTTGCGAAGTCAAGCAAGTTGCACGAGTAGAGAAAGCGTTTCTTGGTGGCCTTGGTGAAGCTCATGTCAACCTGCTCCTCGACACCGTAGCAGTAACAGGTCGGGCAGACCATGGCGCAGCTGCCGCAACTGAGGCATTTGTCACCCCACTTCTTCCAAACATCCGATTCGAATTCCAGGTCCATTAAACCCGGTACGATGTTGACGTTAACCTGGGTTTTAAACTTCGATTCGATCTTCTTCTTAACCCGCTTGTACTCCACCTGGTCTGCATCGCTGACTTCCTGCCCCCCATGCTTATTTACCAGCATGTAGCCCGTGTCTGAATTGATGGCTACGAAATACTTATCGCCGATATCGGTGAGGAAGAGATCAAACCCCTGGTAAGCGACATCGGTGTCCATGGAACGACAGAAACAATCCTCCAGCGGTTCATGATCGAGACCAATGATGATCGTGTTGCGCCGACGGGCAAAATAGTATGGGTTGGGGTAGGCACTCTTTACCATGACCTCATCCAACTTGCGCAGGGCATTGATATCGCAGGCGCGCATACCGATGATCACGCGTGGGTGGATGCGGTACTTGATTTCTTGCTCCCAATCTTCTCCATGCAGCTGGTAAGTGGCTAAATCTTCTTTATAGGGAATGAAGAAGTTCTTCGGTGAGACATAAGTACGGGTGTAATCCATCTGCAATTCCGCGAAGTTGTTGAGCTTCAGGAAGCGGTAGATCTTATTCCCCTGGGCGTCACGATCACGCCACTTGGGACCGAAGACTTCATTGTCCTCCATAAGACTTTCAACCATTAATTTGAAGTTTTCCTTGGTGATGGTCAAATAAAGCATAAATCTGCTCCGAACCTACAAAAAGGCATCTTGGATGCACTGCATTTCAGCAGAGGTAAATCACAATATTCTTATTGTGATATTTTTCACATTATATAAAATTGGGTGTCAAACCGTCAAGTGACAAATATCCTGCCTCACGCAAACGTTTGCGTGGATTGTCACCCCAGAAAAAGTGACGAAATTCACTGAAAATCACCAGGTTGTTCTGGAAACCAAATAACAGGTAACAGGTATTTGGTTTCATGGTTTCGAAGCCTTTTTGCTGGATATGGCTTACTCGGCTCAAGTGATCAGGATTGTTTTCCGGGGGATGTAGAGATATCTTCCTGCAGTTCAGGCGCGTCATCATCCAGCATGGCAACCTTCCTGGCGTACAACCTGATTCCAGGCAGAGCGGAGATGCCATGGGCAAAAATGCTCAATAGCACCGTGAAAGCCACGGCGGTGATAATGGTCGATTCGTTTGCCAGATGAACCTCGTGTTCCAAGTATATCAAGCCGAGTACAATGGAAGCCAACCCACGCGGTCCGAACCAGCCCATGAAAAGAATCGTCGCGGGCGATAACCTTGTCTTGAACAAAGCCAGGGCAACTGGCAACATGCGCACGATGGTGAGGCTGAGGATGGCGAACAATATGGTTATGGTGTCAATCTGGGGAATAATCTCGGCAGCAATCATGCCGAAGATGAAGAAAACAAAAAGATTCAGGAGCTGCCCCCATGCTTCGCTGAACTCGCTGGCGTGGTAATGGGCATCTTCGAAGCCGCGCTTGACAAGCAAACCTCCTGTAAAAGCAGCAATGAACCCATTGCCACCGATCAGAACCGCACCGCCATAGCACATCAAAGCCAGTGCAAGCAATCCCAATTGCTGCAAAGACTCTTCGATCCAACCTCGCCTGCCAGCTTCACCAATCAACCATCCACCGATCCAGCCAATCAGGATTCCCATCAGCAAGCCAAAAAAGATCTGCTCGACCGTGAATAGCAACCACTCTCCGTGAAAAAGAGAGTCGCTGGCAGCCGCTAAACCAAGGAAGAGGGTAAAGAACGGCATGGCGAGACCATCATTGAGACCTGCCTCGACATTGAGCGCCTGGCGGATGCGCTCGGGCACCAACTTGCTCTTGACTACCACCTGGCCCAGGCTGGCATCCGTGGGTGCCAGGATCACAGCCAGCAAGGCAGCCTCCCAAATCGGGAAGTTTTCGAAAACCAGCGCAGCCACGATCGTACCAGCCAGGATGGTTCCCAGCATGCCAAATCCCAGCAACCGTCCTGGGATGCCTGATTCCTTGAACAATTTCCCTAGGGCGATTCTCGAGGCATCCGTGAAGAGGAGCAAGGCGAGCGTCAATTCCGCGATCAGCAGAATAGTCTCATTATGAAGTTCCAATTCAGCGATGCCTGGTGAGGCATAATAGAGAATGATTCCAGCCGAGGTAAAAATGATCGGCCCGGTAAAGATTGTTTTTTCGATGCCCTTGGAAACCAGGGAGAAGAAGAAAACCAGGACGATATAGCAGGAGATCACGAGCATAATTCTTAACCTGGATAGTTAAATATTCTATTTATATCTGGGTGAACTGGTTGACGGCGAGCACAAAAATGGTGATCCAGCGTTCACGATCATCGCTGACTGGTGAGCATTCTTTCCTTAATATATCGATAACATCATCGACTTTCTTATCCTCGACGCCGATCATCAAGGTGGTCATCCCCCGGCGCAGGAAACCACCTGTAGAGGCGATCTTCGTGACTCGATACTCGTTCTGGATCAGCGTATTGAGCACATTATCGCTGTTCTCGTCCCTCGTAATGGCAATGATCAATTTCATCGAATAACTCCACGCTGCGGGTCGATTTTGATTTTACCATTTTTCTAAATGAGCGATAGTTGGCCCAGTTATGCGTAAAGAGAATCCCACCACCTGAGATTTAGTCCTGGATGGATTTTGTGGTAGGTGAACGACTTTGTAGAGTCGTTATAAAGATATATTATAGGGAAATTTGACAAGAATTGAAAAGGCACTGCTTTGTGTGACAGACAAAGCAGACAGCTTTTACGTCGGGTTGCGAATACCTGATGCCAAGTGACACGGGAGCATGGTTGTTAATGCCGAAGCATGGAGCATGCTACCAGCTCTTGGATTGCATATGTGGAACATGCAGTGAAGGGCAAATTAATCCGCAATCGTGATTGAGATCAAATCACGCACGGCATTAATTTCGTCTTGATTTACAGTGTGATCCATGCCGGGGTAAGTGCGGAAATCAACATTTGCTCCCATTCGTTCGAAAACTTTGGCTGTATCCTTGATGAAATCGAGTGCTACCCAGGGATCGACATCACTGCCGCCGATGAATATTGGCATATCATCCAATCGACCGGGGTAATTGCGAGGTAAGCCTGGAGAGCCGATCAGGGCACCGCTGAAGACGAATAAGCCAGCATATCTCCTGGCATTACGGGCAACATATTCTGCAGCCAGGCAAGCACCCTGTGAAAAGCCTCCAAGAAAGATCTGCTGGTGGGAGAAGCCTTCTTCAACGGCTCCTGTGACCAGGTCGTCAATGGTTGCGAGGGCAGAGCTGAGATCCGGCTCATTGGCTTCCAGGGGATCAAATGCAGTTTGTGGATACCAGCGATTCAAGGCAGCCTGGGGAATAATAAACCTGGCTTTTTCCGTGTAGAGGAGTTCCGCGATAGGGAGAATAGATTCGGCTGTAGCTCCCCGGCCATGGAGCAGAATCACCAGGGCCCGGGCAAGTTCTGACTCATCGCCATAGGCAAGCACTGGCAGGCCCTGGTGTATAGTGGCAATCATGGTTAATTAAGCCGCGATGGGTGTCAGGTTAGATTCGATTTCCTGACGCCTGTTTTCAAGAAATGGTGGCAAGACCAGTTTCTCTCCCAAGTTCTCCGGTGCTTCATCAATATCGAAGCCGGGACCATCTGTAGCGATTTCGAATAATATGCCGTTCGACACGCGGAAATAAATCGATCGGAACCAGAAACGATCAATCAAGCCGCTGACGTGCAAACCATTTTGAATCAAGTGGGAGTGCCATTTCTTCTGGGTCTCAAAATCATCTACCCGGAAGGCGACATGGTGGGTGCCGCCCGCGCCTAAACGAGCTGGCATTAAATGGGGCTGTTCCAACAGCCAGACCTCGCTTCCCGGTCCACCATCCTGGATGGTGCTGAAGATCACCGCCCTGGATTTATGATCAATCCAAGTGGCTTGTTCGATATCTTCAAAGTTCATCGTGCTGTCGAATAATTCAACCAGGCGGGTAATATCCGGCAAGGACAAAACCACGCTGTAGAAGCCGCGCAGCGTGAATTCGTCCGGGATATCCGGTCGCTCCCAGATTTCTCCAGAAAACTCAAAACCATTATCACTAACCAGGTAAAGCTGCTGTCCTTCGGGGTCTTCGAAGGGCAACAGTTGGCGACCCGCGAAATCCGTGATATCGCCGCGATCTACACCCATTCGATCAAATCGTTGGGCCCAAAATTCCAGAGCCGAATTACTGGCCACGCGGAAAGCTGTGCCGGTGATGCTGTCGGTGCCACGCACATCCGGACCCATATTGGGCCAGTCAAAGAAGGTCATGTCTGTACCAGGACTGCCCAACTTGTCTGCATAGAAGAGGTGGTAAGCCGAGACATCATCCTGGTTGACGGATTTTTTTACGAGGCGTAATCCCAGAACCTGGGTATAGAATTCTGCATTATCTGCGATCCTGGCGGAGACTGCGGTGACGTGATGTAAACCGGTTAATTGCATAATAACCATCCTTATTATCTTAATTTGTGCATTATTTTACCATAGTGCAAAGGTTTTGTCAATATATATACCAGGATTTTGCTAGAGAGACCAGGAGGAAAAGCCGGAGCAACTATAGCGTACGGCTTCCACAAATAATCAGATTGGATGTGGTTAGAAATTGTTTTCTAAAAATGACACAAACTACGGTGAGTCAAATGGAGCTGGTGCTTCATGAGTGGCTGCCGTGAAACCATCCCCCATTTGTGGAATTGCTGGCAACTACCAGAACCACATCCGGACAACTGGCAAAAAGAGTTTAAACCTGCTCTATCAAGATCGGAGCCTGTTATTTGGATCGTGGATAGAGCTGCAATATTCAGCAATCTAGCGCAACGCACAACGGGAAGTTCATTGCTGCTAGCGTCTGAATTTATCCAGTAACAAAGACTCTAAAGAAGTGGATGTTATTAACAAAATCCTGGCGAAGGTTCAGAATATCAACACTTCGCCAGGATCTGAAGACAAAATTTACTGGCGCGCCATCGCGACCTTATAACGTTCTTCGGGCGTGATCAGGTGGTCGAGATCTTCGGCTTTCTCATCGATATCCATCTGCACCCAGTTCACCGTTCCGTTGAACTTGCTGTCCGTCGCGGTGTAATCAGGAGAAACCGGCGAACCGGCATCCTTGCCGACATCGCAGGTATCGGTGCCGAAAAGCATCGGTACCGTCCTTTCCACGCGGCCTTCGCCGTCTTTCTTGCCATCCACATACAGCGAGACATCGCCACCTTTGGCCAGGCCGCCGCCGTCATAGGCGAATTCCATGCGCACCTGGTGTTTGCCGGCAGGGATCGCCTGCTGGCTTTCGGCAAAGAAATGCTCGATGCCGAAGAAGTTGTAGCAGTGCTTGAGCTTGCCGTCCTTGGCGTAGAGGCTCCAACCACCGATCCCGGCACCCAGGGAGACGATGACACCCTCAGCGCCGGATTGCGGCACTTCGATCTCAGCGGTCACCGCATACGATTTATTATGCATCTGTAGAACGGCATGTTCAGGCAGTCGTGACATACCACCGAACAGCATCTGCGACTTGCCCTTGATCAACTGCGGACGGCCGGCGAGATCGGCATTGAAACGCTCAAACGATCGATCGTCCAGCGGTAGAACTCCGTACTTGGCCGCTTCGATCAGGAACATGCGCTGCATTTTGGCCAGCTTTTCCGGATTTTCCTTCGCCAGATCCTTCGACTGAGTCCAATCGGTGTTGGTGTCGTACAACTCCCAGACATCTTCGTCAAAAGCGCGATCGTAAGCGCCAATCCAGGGCACGTTGTGCCGGGTCACTGCGGTCCAACCCTTGTGATAAATACCGCGGTTACAGAACATCTCGAAGTACTGGGTTTCGCGGCGTTCCGCGGCATTGGGATCATCGAAGGCATACAGCATACTGGCGCCCTCGAGCGGAGCCTGCTGGATGCTGTTCACTATCGTCGGTGCAGGGATCCCCGCGGCTTCGAGCACCGTCGGCGCCACATCGATCACGTGGGCAAACTGGGATCGGACCTCCCCCTTTGCCTCGAATCCATTCGGCCAGTGCACGATTGTTCCATTGCGGGTGCCGCCCCAATGGGAGGCTACCTGCTTGGTCCACTGGTAGCGGGTGTCCATGTCATGTGCCCAGCCCACCGCGTAGTGGTTGGAGGCTTCCGGGCTGCCAAACTTGTCGATCTTGCTCATCAGGAATTCAGGGGTCTCAATTGTTCCCATGCCGTTGAGCACAGCAATCTCGTTGAAACAGCCATTAAGCGTGCCTTCAGCGGAGGCGCCGTTGTCCCCGATGATGTAGTAAATCAGCGTGTCATCGAGAACTTCCAGGTCTTCAAGGGTATCAATCAGCCGGCCTACCTGATGGTCTGTGTGCTCGAGGAACCCGGCATAGGTCTCCATCTCGCGAGTCAGAATGGGTTTGAGCTCCTCGGGCATATCATCATAAGCGGGGATTTCGTCAGGGCGCTTGGTAAGCACAGCGTCAACGGGGATCACGCCCATCTCTTTCTGGCGGGCGAAAGTCTCTTCACGCAGCTTGTCCCAACCAGCATCGAATTTACCCTTGTATTTGTCGATCCATTGCTTGGGAACATGGTGCGGGGCATGGGTTGCACCAGGTGCGTAATATATGAAAAAGGGCTTGTCAGGCATGAGCGCTTTTTGCTGACGCATCCAGGCCACCGCTTTGTTAGTCATATCCTCGGTGAAGTGATAGCCCTCTTCGGGGGTCTTATCCGGTTCCAGCGCCGTCGTACCTTCGTAGATGCCTGGATAGTACTGGTCGGCTTCCCCGCCGATGAAGCCGTAGAAGTACTCGAACCCGCCGCCGCCGGTAGGCCAGGCATCAAATGGGCCCAATGGGCTGGACTGCCAGGGGGGAACCTCGTGGCATTTTCCGAATTGTGCCGTGGAGTAGCCGTTTAGCTTGAGCGTCATGGCGAGCGGCGCTTTTTCCTTTGGCAGCACCGAGGTGTAGCCGGGGGCCGAGGTTGCTATCTCGGTGATGCCGCCCATGTTTACCGAATGGTGATTGCGCCCGGTCAGCAGTGCCTGGCGAGTGGGCGCGCAGAGCGCGGTGGTGTGGAAGCGATTGAGCTTCAAGCCGTTGTTGGCCAAGCGCTCCGCTGCCGGGGTGTTGACTGGGCCGCCAAAGGCGCTGCTGGCGCCGAAGCCGACATCGTCAAGCAGGATAACCAGCACGTTGGGCGCGCCTATCGGGGGTCTAATATCCCGGATCGGTGGAAACTTGGTTTCCGGATCCTTGGCATCATAGGTCGTCAGGCCTACGTGCTTCACATCTGGAATGGGAAGCACAGATCGTTGAATCTTGTCGTCTGTGGTCATGTTTTTTCTCCTTATCTGGGTGAATATGGGGAATGGGAATTTTTGTCCTGGAATTGCATTCAACCTGGATTAGTAAGGCGTCTCCAGCGAAGGCACTTTATATTCGTAATTACCAGCATACATTGTACTATGTTATGCTCTGGGACAAGTTCTATCGAGGTTAGAATTTTGCTCTCCACCCGCTGCATGAACCTTTCTTCCGCCTACAATTTCCTGGTTGATTGGTATCCTGTATTATCTTCCGAAAACTGATTTATTAGAAGAAGACTTTCATGGAGATGGCATCTCCCAAAAGGGATGTACTCTGGTCTTTATTATGATTAAGCAAGGTTCGTCAATAACAAAAAGCTCCTGAAATATCAGAAGCTTGTGTGTTGTGCCCCTACAAGAACCCGAGTCGAACACCACTCAAGGGGTATTATGTCATGTCAACATTACTTGTTGGAATAATAATTTCGATTTCTCAGATCGTCAAGTTACTCTGGCATTACCAATCTTGATATGGTAATAATCACGAGAAAGAGTAAAAAACTTCATCGCTTACTTGTTTCTTTGCTCAACCTGCAGCGTTGGAAAACCAACGATTTCGATCGTCGTTGATGCGACTGTAATGCTTTCTTCTGCCTGAACGTGCTGCAGTAGATCCCGGCGCTTATGTCGCTTTGGCCTTTTATGCCCGAAGAATCTTTTGATATCAAACATGGTATTCCTGGCAGAGGCGCAAGCGAACCAGCCTCCGCCAGGAGTGTAAGAAAACGGCTTACTGGCGCGCCAACGCAAAGCTAAGGCGCTGTTCGGGCGTAATCAGATGACTGTGGTCGTCCAGGTCTAGGTCGACCTGCACCCAGTTGACCTCGC
>Ga0209536_100008598_pt1 | contig 15292 bp, 13 predicted proteins | sample DeeMarSeWOR28_12_FD_187461 | JGI IMG/M metagenome (GOLD analysis project Ga0209536, IMG submission 187461) | Marine sediment microbial communities from White Oak River estuary, North Carolina - WOR-2-8_12 (SPAdes) (version 2) | ecosystem: Environmental > Aquatic > Marine > Intertidal zone >...
TGATTTTTCTCCGAAATATGCCAGAAGTTATTTTATGTGCCTTGAAGAATGGTCAGAGGAGATGAAAGAAGCAGGCAACCATAAGGAACTCTGGTACGAGAGCATGAAGGAAAAAGGTTTAAGGATTAAACTGGCGATTGAAAACGACGTACCCACGGGAATGATTCAATATTTGCCAATTGAGCATTCCATTGCAGAAGGAGAGAATTTATACTTTATCAATTGTATATGGGTTCACGGTCACAAAGAGGGCATTGGCAATCACCAAAAAAAGGGTATCGGTAAATTATTACTGACTGCTGCCGAAGATGATGCAAGGGCATTACAATCGAAAGGAATGGCAGCCTGGGGAATATCTATGCCTTTTTGGATGAAAGCATCCTGGTTTCGAAAACAGGGATACAAAAAAGTAGATAAGAATGGTATGGCTGTTCTTTTGTGGAAGGCATTTAATGAAAAAGCCTTACCTCCAAAGTGGATAAAGGAAAAAAAACAACCTGTGGAAAGAACTGATCAGGTCTCAGTTGTGTGTTTTAAAAATGGATGGTGTCCCGCACAAAATATTACATTGGAACGGGCAAAAAGAGCTTCAGGCACATTTGGTAACGAGGTAAAGTTCGATGAGATTGATACTTCTGATCGCAACAGGTTTTTGGAATGGGGTATCTCAGATGCATTATTCATTGATGGTAAACAGGTGAGGACAGGTCCACCACCTTCATATAAAAAGATATATAAAAAGATTGCTAAACGCGTACGCAAAAAGAGGCAATTCTCATCGAGTTAAATGTTCATCCCGGACTTTTATTCTACAGAATATAAGTGTTAAGGAAGACAGATGGATACAGTTAAAAAAAGTATTGTTAAATCGTTAGATGGTTTAGAATTTGGATTATTTCCCTATCTTTCATACTTGCTTCAGGATTTATGGGAAATTGGTGCTTCACCGGAAATCGTTATTAAACTTCTCAAAGAGAGTGATGTAGTAAAAAAGAATTCGAAAATTCTCGACCTTGGATGCGGAAAAGGTGCCGTATTAATAAAACTTGTCAAAGAATTTGGCTGCCAGGGGCATGGAATTGACGCTCTGCCTGAGTTTATTGATGAAGCAAGAAAACGTGCTAAAAAATATAAAGTTGAACGAAATTGTCAATTTGAAATCGGCGATATCAGAAGAACTGTTGATCAACTGGAGGGGTATAATGGTGTCATATTAGGTTCCATAGGACCTGTTTTCGGAGATGTAAAAACAACCTTAATGAAGGTAAAAAAGTGCATTAAAGATGACGGTTTTATTCTTCTGGACGACGGTTATCTCTCAAATGAGAGTCAGCTTAACAGCCCGATATATTTAAATGAGGCCGAAACACTTAAACAAATCGAGGCAGCAAAGATGAAAATTGTTCAGCAGGAGGTTATTTCATCTGAGTTTATTAAAAAATCCAATAAAAAGATTTATACTCATATTCATAAACGATCCCTGGAAATGATGGAGAAATTTCCTGAGGATCAGTCGCTGTTTGAAGGATATCTGAAATCACAAGAAGAGGAAAATGATCTCCTCGAAAACCATATTACCTGTGTCACCTGGCTTTTACAGAAAAACACCAACCACTAAAACGCAGAGAAGGCACAAAGTGAACATATTATTCTCCGATTGTCATCCCCGCGCAGGCGGGGATCCAATAAACTAAAATTAATATATGGATTCCCGCTTTCGCGGGAATGACAACAAACGTCTTTGTGTCTTCCCAGTGTCTCCGTGGTTAAATATATAAATAAATTTAGCGAGAAAGTACTATGACAAAATCATTTGTAATTTCAGTTTTAAAGGATGGGTTTAAAGTCTGTCGGATGAACGCCTTCGATGGCGTGCCGGCTTGGGCTTTAGAGACACCTCTATCCTCAGTTACCAGGACAGCCGAAGAGCTTTCAATTGTCTGTCCTGAGCAGGTAGCGCCAAAAGAAATGCAAAGTGAGCAGGAATGGAAATGCTTAAAAATTCACGGACCATTGGGTTTTGATGAAGTGGGTATTATATCCGGTCTGACCAAGGTCTTGGCCGATGCCAATATCAGCGTTTTTGTTTTGTCCACCTTTGAAACGGATTATATTCTTGTAAAAAAAATGAATGTTGAGCAAGCAACAAAAGTCCTCGCTGATAATGGACATGAAGTTTTCTTCGACTAATTAGAGTTTCCGAGTTATCTTTCTGCGCAAATAAAAATTAGAATTTTCGGTAATAAATCAATGAGAAATCCACCAAAAATCTCAAATCTCGATCATCTAACCCTTGAAGTCAGAAATATTGTCGAGGCACTTCAATTTTATACAAAAGTTATTGGGTTAGAAGAGAACCGAACACCCGAGGAAGTCAGATCAAAAGGCGTCCGCTGGCTTGGTCTGCCTGGGAATCAGGCTTTACACCTCATCGAGATTGCGGATATGCAAGAACCAAGTTCGGCACATCTGGCCCTGGTCGTTGACGATATTGAAGCCTGGAAGGAACATTTGACTGAAAATTCAATTCAAATCCAACAACCTAAGTTTGACATTTATCAGGCAAAACGATTTTTCATAAAAGATCCTTTCGGGAATCGCATTGAATTCCTAAAATGGGTATCCTGATTATAAAATGGTGTAATTATTTTACTAAGTGATATTTTTATTAACCACGAATTACACGAATTATTTCGAATTTCACGAATTAAATAATATAAAATTCGCTGCGTCGCAGCGAGAGATTACAAATTTTATATTTGAAACGATGATTCCTTATGAGTGAAGAATATCTCAAATGGTTCCCTATAGACGGTATTCCCTTCCCTTTGGATCTGGAAAAATTTCAAAAGGATGAGGACGGATTAACCATCGACCTCAACAGCGAAGATCATGCAGATAAAGTATTAAGAGTTTATTTTGCGGAATATGAAACTTTTCGAGAGACCGGAGAGGAATTCAAAACTAAATTCTGGCATGAGACCGATATCGAAGAAGATTATCCGCTTTTTATCATCGAGAACTCCCTATGGATAGAACAGTTTCATCAGCAATCGGAAAACAATTTCAGGGACCTGCCCATAATTCACTATGCCATCTGGACAACAGAGAATTGGATTGATATCTTGGCGAGCAGTAAACCGGAAGTTCGGTGGGTCGATATTGAGACACTTTAGATAATATAACACCATAATTTGAATTTTGGATTTTGGATTGCGGATTTTGGATTTTATTTAACCAAAAGCATTTTCTGAGTCGCTCTATCGTTTCCGGCTTCCAGGATTAAAAAATAGACCCCGCTTGGATACTGCGACGCATCCCACATCACCTGATGATAACCGGCATTTTGTCTTTCTGAAACCAGAGTCACTATTTTTTGGCCAAGCATATTATATACACTCAAATCCACCTCACTGATAATTGGTAATTGATAATTGATCATTGTTGAAGGATTAAATGGATTCGGGTAATTGTGATAGAGTTTAAAGGTTTGAGGTTTCAGGATTGGATCATCTTCAATATCTGTTGCATCAGGACTAATATAAAAACCAAATGTTTCCGAACTCCACAGACTGTCTCCATCTATATTTTTTGCCAGGATCTTCCAAAAATAAGTCTGACCTGGGATAAGTCCCTGAACTGAATATGTTGTATCAAATATGCCGGAAAAACTTTCAGGATCGTTAAATTCATCAGAATTGTCGAGGTAGAGTGTATATTCTACTTCCCAAAAAAAATTATTATGAATTTTAGTTGCCTGCTGCCATCTGAAGTTTATCCAATTTGAGTCGAGGGTAGCATCATAATAGGGCGTTCTTAGCGAAAAAGATTCCAGCACATGTGAGATTGGCTCTCCTAAATAATATTTGCCATATATACCATAGCCATCTCCATCCTGATACCATCCACTTTCCCAACAAACCACAAAATCTCCATTAGCCAATCCACTTAGTGAGGGTATCCGCTGATCATCCGCTGTATAGCTATTAACCTGAAATTCATACCCATCTTTATTACCGCTTTTGTCATACATCTGTGCATAAATCCCAGATCCCTCTCCATCTTGGTAGCGGCTTTGCCAACAAATAACAAATCCACCATCATTCAGGCGACCTATATCGGACATTGCCTGAGAATTATTGACATAGGTATTGACCTGGAACTCCTCTCCAATCTTTAAGCTGTCGCTTGTAAATCTCTGAGCGAATATTCCCAATTCATCACCATCCTGGTCACGATTGTTCCAGCAAACTACAAATTCACTATTTGATAAAGTACAAATGTCGGTTCCTGCTTGTATGCCAACATATGAATTGACTTGAAACTCGTTCCCAATTCTTAGGCCATTATTGTCAAAATGTTGAGCAAATATTCCCCTGCTATTCCCGTATTCATCATAACCTGTCCAACCAACAACAAATCCACCTGAATGGAAGGCACTTAAATTGCCCTTAATGGCAGATTCAGTCGTATTTATTTGAAATTCTTGTCCTCGTTCTTTTCCGTTTTTATCAAAGATTTGACCATATATATTCGCTGCATTGCCGAATCCAGTCCTTAATCCCCAACAAACCACAAATCCACTATCTGATAGTCCACAGACACCTGGATTTTTCATTTCGGTATCTAATAAGGAATTTATAATAATCTCTTCACCACGTCTTATACCATCACTATTAAATATTTGTGCAAGAACTGCAATAACACTTCCTTCCAGACTATAATTTTCCCAGCATACGATAAAACCCCCATCCAATAAACTTGATATTGCAGGTCTATCTTGATCGCCTTCATAAGATGTGTTTACCTGGAATTCAGAACCGCGAGGAGTACGATCGCTATTATAAATTTGGGCAAAAATCCCTTCACCATTCCCATCTTGATTATCACTCACCCAACAGATTACATATCCATTATCAATTAGCTCACAAACCTCTGGATATCGCTGATTATAATCGGTAAATGTATTTACTTGAAACTCCTGGTTATACTGAACGACCTGGGCAAATCCATTGAAGAATTTTAGTGCATTTAATAAAAATCCGATAATACACATATAGAAAATGCCCTTTAAATTTATCCTGTACATCCTGTGATCCTGTCAAATTATTATTTAACCAGCAACATTTTTTGAGAAGCCTTAAAATTGTCTGCTTCCAGGATTAAAAAATATACCCCACTTGAATACTGCGAAGCATCCCATTCCACCTGATGATATCCGGCATTTTGTTTCTCTGAAATGAGGTTGACTACTTTTTGGCCACGTAAATTATAGATATTAACCTCGACGTCATTCGTAATTGGTAATTCGTAACTGATAATTGTTCTTGGATTAAAAGGATTTGGGTAATTGGGAAACAGTTTAAAGGTTTCAGGTTTCTGGATCATAGCATCTTCTATATCAGCAGTCGGACTGATATAAAAACCGAAAGTCTCCAAACTCCACAGACTATCTCCAGCAATGTTTTTTACCAGTACTTTCCAAAAATAGGTCTCGCTGGGGGTGAGTTCTTTAACGGTAAAGGTGGTATCAGAAATATCAGAAAATATTTGTGGATCGCTCAAATCTTCGCTTGAACCAAGATAGAATGTATATTCCAATTCCCAGGGCAAGTTTATATGAGTTGAGCTAGCTTTACTCCAGCGGAAATTGACAGTGGTTAAGTTTGATATTGAATCAAAAATCGGGGAAATTAACGAAAAGGATTGTAACGAATGTAGGATAGGATTTTTGAGAAAATATTTTCCATATATTCCGTCCCCACTTCCATCCTGGCCGAAACTTTGCCAACAAGCAATAAAACCACCATTAGATAAACCACTTACACAAGGCCATGTTTGGTCATTTTCTACATAAGTATTGATCCTAAACTCTTTTCCAAATTTTTGTCCGTATTTATCATATATCTGTCCATATACACCTGAACCACTACCATCCTGGCGTTCACTTATCCAACAAACGATAAATCTATCATCAGATAATTGAGTAATCGCTTGAACGCTTTGATACCCTTTTGCATATGAGTTTATTTGAAATTCCTCGCCTTGTTTTGTACCATCATCCTCATAAATCTGCCCAAATATTCCCGATCGGTCTCCATCCTGTCCATAACTCAACCAACAGACGACAAAACGACCATCTGTCAAAGTACAGACTCTTGGGTAACTTTGATTGTCCGTAATATAAGTGTTTACCTGAAACTCCCCGCCTTCCTTTGTACCGCCATTATTATATATTTGGCCAAATATACCTAAATTATCACCGTCTGGAGCGTGCCAAAAAATTGTGAAACGACCCTCAGATAAACCAGTAACCGTAATGTATTGTTGATATGAGGATAAGAAATCAGTTATCTGAAACTCTCCCCCACGTTTTGCACCATTATCGTCATATATTTGTGCATACACTCCTGAGTTATTATACTCAAAACTTTCATTCTCCCAACAAACTACAAAACCCCCATCAGATAACCCACAAACTGCAGGAAACATTTGCATTCCAGAAGTATTTTCATTGATCCGGAACTCATCTCCTCGTTTTTCACCATTATTCTCAAATAGTTGCCCAAATATTCCTGGTCCGTCACCATCCTGACCCCAACTCTCCCAACAAACTACAAAACCACCTTCAGATAAAGCAATTGCACTCTGTGACCATTGATCGTCATTAGTATGTGTATTTACTATGAATTCTTCACCGTCTTTTGTCTTACTACTATCATAAAGCTGGGCAATTATCCCAAGCAAAGAGCCATCCTGACCATAACTTTGCCAACAAACTACAAAACTGCCATCGGACAGTGTGCATATACTTGGTTCGGACTGTCGAGAATTTGTATATGTGTTTACCCTAAATTCTTGGTTGTAATGAATGGATTGTGCCATAGAGCTTATGCTATAAAATATCAAGACTAACAAAATAACTTTGACAGACATAATATTAACCTTATTTAACTAGCAGCATTTTTTGAGTCGCCTTATATTTACTTGCTTCCAGGGTAAGAAAATAAACACCACTGGGTACGGCTTGCCCTAAATCATTCTGGCCATCCCAGGTTAACTGGTACATGCCCGGACGTTGCTGTTCATCCTTTAATGTAATAATCAGTTCTCCCAGAACATTATAGATCTTTATGACCACTCTGTAGGATGATTGATCGGGCGGTAAATTGTAACGGATGGTCGTCTGCGGATTAAACGGATTTGGGTAATTGGCGAATAATTTAAACTGACCAGGAACTACTTTTGGTTCCTCTCTGATGTCAGTTGGATCAACATATAAGGCAGTATACGGTGTCAAAATCTGAAAAGTCAGACTGAGTTCAATGATCTGATTTACCAGCTCATCTGTTTCGCCGTAAATTTCAATCAGTTCGAGCAGATGGTCAATTTTAGATCTCGCCCAGAGACGCGGTACAAAACGATATCCTCCGACTGTATCGGGAAAATTACTTGTCTTTTCATAAACCACGGATTCCCCGCCTAATTGCCCGGAGAGGGTAACGAGATAAGAGCCGCCACCGTTATACAGACCTAACTCAACTGTTTGCGTTCCCCAAAAAAGATCAATGATATTTTTTGGATATCGGTCCCAAACCTGAAGACCGCCATAATCCAGTGCAAGATCGGTCATCACCGGCTTGGAGATTCGTTTGAAATGGTTTTCGATCAGCAAAGCGATGCTATCATCAGAAGAAATAAATGTCGCGTATCCAAAATTTTCAAGCGATAATTGCGTTAAGAGGGAACGATCGATATCGTCCCCTACTCCAAAAGAAAAAATCCGTACATCTTTCTGGTTATTGTTTGTAGCATTCTGGATAATAAGTGCAGGATCCGTGACACCAATGGTCGGCGCCCCATCGGTAAGAAATATCAGATTCCTGGTACTGGAATCACGAAATGATTGTGTTAGGGAGGAATCCAGAGCCGCACTGATATTGGTCATCCCCAGTGCATAGAGTTCATAGACAAAATCCTGCGCATCGGCAATGTTCTCGGGCGTTGCTTTAACAAGATCCTCTTTAAATTGTATGACATGGGTTCCAAAGGTAATGATATTAAAATAATCCTTTTGCGTCAGCTGGTCTAAGAATATTGAAAGAGATTGTTTTACCTGGAAGATTCTCTCTCCTTCCATACTGGACGAAACATCGGCTGTAAACACGAGATCTTTGGCAAGAATATCCTCGTCGGTGATGCTATCCGGAGGGTTTATCCACAGTGCGTAAAAACTATCTGTTCCAAAAGAATCTTCGACAGCCGGCGTATAAGTCAACAAACTGAATTCAACATTCTCTCGCAAGGTTTCATATTCAATTTTCAAATCCGTATCAGGAAAAAAGTTTTCATCACCAAACTCAAGGGTATAATGAGAATCACTGTGTTTAATGATCTGCGTCGCCGGTGAGCTTTGATGGCTGGGAGACGTAAAATATTTGTAGGGATTCTGTGATTGGGCATCAAGATAAAAATGGACTGTCTCCAGTGGATTTGAAGAGAGTTCCAATGTGTTCATCAAATATTTATATGTCGAAATTCCAAAATCGTAATTAATTAGTTCTATATACGTAATTTCTGTACGGAATTCACTCTGAGCATCTACCGGGACAATACTCAAGCGAAACAGATTGTCGCCTAAATATTCCAATAATGCAGGATCCAACCATTCACGTAATTTTTGATTATAGTCATTCACAGCATCCTGACGCTCACGAATTTCAGCCACAAAACGTTCACCGTTCACCCAATAGATCAGTTCGGTGATCATCGCAGATTCCGGCAGAGGAAAAATGTAGATCGCCTCAGCTGAGGAGGTAAGTTCATTAAAAAAAACTTGATCCACATGCGTCACAGCCACCTGATCTTGCATGCTGACATCGACATCAATCGATTTGATCCAGACTTTCTCATATTCTGCACTGCTAAAACGTGGACGGACATACAAAATCCCGGTACCTGTGACATCATTCACAAACAAAAGTACGATAAATGTTAAAATAACATAATTTGCTAATTTTTTGGGGTCAATCATGATATTCTCCTCACAGTTATATCTATATTCGTCCAGATGGACCTTTACATAAATAACCTATGATTATATGGTAAAAACGAGCAAGAATGATATATCCGACTCTGTATGCAAAAACGTGAACTATCAGATAGAAAATATATAATAAGAAGTACTGATGTAAATATAATATTTTGACAAAAAATTTTTTGTGATAATTGTGGCATTTTAAAAATTTTTATATTTTAAATATAAATTGTTGCTTTTATTTATTTTATTAATTAAGATTATAACTCAATTAATTGTATTTGTTGTTTCATTGGTTTTTGTGGTGGTAAGTTTTTTAGAGATGTTTTAAGAACAAGAGATTATCGTTTGGAATAGTGATAGTGATCTATTCAAAACGATTTTTTTTTGCGCCAAATAGCAATGAAATAACAGATAAGCGTAACACATTTCAGATAAGGAAAGATCTTATGGAAACAGGTACAGTCAAGTGGTTCAACGCCGCCAAGGGCTATGGATTTATCACCAGAGAAGAAGGTGCTGATGTCTTCGTTCATTATAATGCAATCGAAGGTGATGGTTTCAAGACTCTGGACGAAGGTGACCAGGTACAGTTTGAGATCGGCGAGGGCCCCAAAGGCTTACAAGCTATGAACGTCTCAAAGATATAAACAAGTTGTCTTTGATAAACCCCGGTACCAACAGCCGGGGTTTTTTTTTACTTCCTTCATTTAAAAAATAACCACGAATTATACGAATTAGACAGGAATTACACGAATATTTTTTCTATTATAAATTTTAAGTAGTGAATTCTAAATAATTCATGGAAATTCGTTGCGTCGTTGCGAGAGACAAGATAACGAGGAGGCTCAATGAATCTCAAGAAACTCATTCTTATTCTTTTGGCCATGTTAGCGATTTTTATTCTGTCTGGTTGCGCGCCCGGCAGTGGCCATAGTACCCCTGAAAATCCCGCCGGATTTTTCACCGGTATCTGGCATGGCTGGATTGCGCCAATTTGCCTGATATGGGGAATATTTAATGATTCTATACGTGTTTACGAACCGATAAACACAGGTTGGTGGTACGATTTTGGCTTTTATATTGCAATCATTGGCGGTTTTGGCGGTCTCTCCTTGTTTAGAAAACAAAAGAAAGATAAAGTATAATCCATGCCTCAAAATGTAAGTGGTGTATTTCAAAACCTTCAAAAGGGAGGCGGTTTTTTAAGAGATCCCGACCTTTCCTATCAAGTCAGTCCCAATGACACTTGGGTATCAAGACAACTAATCAAGCAGCACAGTCTGACCGATGGAGCAGATGTCAGCGGCTATGCCTCTGAAACAAAAAGAGGATATCAACTTGACCGCATTGATTCTATTTGTGACCTCAAGCCGGAACAATTCAAAAACCGGATACGATTCGATAGACTTCTTGCAATAAACCCGGAAGACCGCATTCATCTTGGTGAGAGCGGAAATGCATCAATGCGTATTATTGATCTGATTGCTCCCATTGGTAAAGGTACCCGTGGGTTAATTGTCTCTCCTCCAAAATCAGGAAAGACCCAGCTATTGGAAGATATGGCTAATGCCATTCACAGCAGCGAACCGGATGTTCGGGTAATTATCTTGCTTATAGATGAACGACCGGAAGAGGTTACTCACTTCAGGAGAAACGTTCAGGGAGAAGTGTTGGCTAGTTCCAGTGACCAAAGCATTGAATCTCATGTTAACCTGGCAGAATTGACGATGGCTCATATCCGCTGCGAACTGGAATGCGGTCGAGATGTTGTTTTACTACTGGATAGTATTACACGAATGGCCCGCGCCTTTAATGTCCACGGTTCGGGATCACGCCGGACGATGTCCGGTGGATTGGATGCCAGAGCGATGGAGATACCGAGACGATTTTTTGGTCTGGCCAGAAATATTGAAAATGGCGGATCAGTAACGGTCATCGCCACAGCGCAGGTAGATACAGGGTCGCGAATGGATGGATATATCTTTGAAGAATTTAAAAGCACAGGAAACAGCGAAATTGTTCTCGATCGCAACCTTGCCGAAGCCAGAATTTTCCCAGCCATAAATGTACTATCGAGTGGGACGAGAAGAGAGGAATTATTATATAGCGAGGAAGAACTGCAATTGGTTAATCCACTTAGACGATGGATGGTTGAATATGAACCCAAAGCGGCGATGCGCGGATTGATAAAATTGATTAACAAGACAAAAAATAACAATGAACTGATCGCCAATTTTCAATCAATTGTTGATTGACCATTAGCACAACAAGATTTCTTCGTTTGCATATTGTGCCGTATTAATATGAATATACATCATTTGATTATATGGGCACTGCATGCCGTGCCCTTTTTAAAAATATATGGCTGATTGAGTTATACTGTTTAAAAATAAGAAGAATATCCGGCAGATTTTTGATTTTGCCGACAGCTTTATTTCACCAAAACCAATTTCCGGGTCTGCACATAATTTTCGGTTTGTAGAGTGTAAAAATAAATACCTGAAGATTGTTTGTCAGCAATCCATCGAATCCGGTACTTGCCGGCTGCCTGCTTTGCCTTGACGAGCGTCGTTACTTCTCTTCCCTGAATATCATATATGACCAACCGAACATCTTCAGAAACAGGAAGCTGATATTCAATTGTTGTAACAGCATTAAATGGATTTGGATAGGCTTTATATAAGGCATACTTTTGTGGAGTATTCTGATATTGTGCATTCACAATCGCTGACACAGGATCCAACGAGATAATCCAATCACGAATAAGCCCTGCACCAAAATCATCCACAATTGAGGTGGCGAGCGGAGGCATCCGGAACTCTGCCAAATCAACCATGCGTAAATAGACCAGCGAGCTATCTGCCTGCCCCGGTTTAATTCGCTCAGCTCCCTCAATCCCCATATCACTTAATTCCGGCGGAACGCTAATGACATGCATTACTTCCAACGGTACCTCAAATCTCAAATCCATGTCTGTGCGGCCGCTACTTCCCGGTCGGTGACAATTCGCACAATTAGCATCAAGATAGGCTCGCGCCCTCTTTTCCAGAGATTCTTCCTCATTAAAAAAATTTGTCAGCTGTGGGAATTCTGTATAATCCTTACCGATATCCGATGTAAACAGATCTATATAATTATAACTACGTAGTTGATTATCCCAAACCGAATCCGCATCATTTATATAAAGATGTTGTTTATTTATTTGTGAGGTTTTTACTCCCAATACGAAGCCCGCAGCATCGGTATGGCAGGCAATACAATCACTGCGACTGGGATAATAATAATCCTGCGTGATTGTTTCATCACCGTCCAATATGTGAAATGTCTTGGTCAAGCTCCCTTCTAATAACTCTGCGTCCGTTGCTTCATCATTCCACATATAACTGAAACCATCCCATTTTTCCTGATTCTCATGCCGGACGAGGAAGCGCGTTTCTATAATTTTTTGACTCTGTGGATTTCCTTTTTCCATCTCGAGAAAAAAGTTTTTGACCAGAACGGCATTTGGCGGAAATTTCCAATTTCCATTTTCTGAAAACTCGATTTTGGTCGTATCAGGTAAGGCGATGATCCTCGTTTTAGCTGCACCATCAGACCACAGTGGCGCATTGACTGAATACGGTATTAATCCATCAGCAAGCTCAAGCGTCTCCATATTTTTATACAATCCGGATTCCGACAGAAAAAGGGGAATTGTATTTGGTGGAGGTGTTCCCTCTTTCTCAATAAAACGATAAATGTTACCGTTATACCCGACAACATAGACATCTCCCTCTTCATCTTCTCCAAAACTTGAGACCGAAACGGGACTCTGTGCAATAACTTTATGATCTACAATCTCGCCGTTTTCATATCGTAAACCCCAGATCGTCCGCACAACATAATCCGCGTAAATATAGATACCGTAAAGACGTTCCAGTCGACTTCCTCTATAAACATAACCGCCAGTTACTGACCGACCTGTTCCACCTTCATGCTCATATTCAATGACTGGAAGCGCCAGACCAGAGGTATCACATCCTGATGAAGGGCTGTAGCAATGGAAACCTTCCATGATATTCCAACCATAGTTTTTACCTTTTTCGATTAGATCGATCTCTTCCCAGCGGTTTTGACCCACATCTCCCGCCCATAACTGGCCGGTCAATCTATCGAAACTAAATCGCCAGGGATTGCGCAATCCCCAGGCCCATATTTCCTCACGCCAATCCTGCAGGTTCGCTATAAAAGGATTATCAGCTGGTATACCATATTCACGCTCATCAGAATCAGAATCAACATCTATACGCAGGATAGCCCCAAGCAAAGTTTCAAGATTTTGCCCATGACCCTGAGGATCTCCCCCACTACCACCATCACCAAAACCGATATACAAATAATCATCGGGTCCGAATGCCAGTTGCCCGCCATTATGGTTTGCGAACGGTTGGTCAACGGTCATGAGCATCTTTTCTGATGAAGGATCTGCCGCATTCGAATCCGATGTGACTTGAAATTCAGATACGATGGAGGAGATGCCGTTATCCGTGTAATTGACATAAAATTTATTGCTGTCGGGAAACGAAGGATGAAAGGCCATACTCAACAGACCCGTTTCAGATCCGTTTAAAACCACTCGATCCGTAATATCAAGAAATACCTGTGAAGACTGTACCTCAATGTCATTTTGGAATACGATAATCCGCCCAGCTCGTTCGACTACAAAAAGTCGATTCGAACCATCATTTGCATGTGTCAGAAATACAGGTTGGCTAAACACAATATCGGTAAAGACTTGTTCCACATCCATTTCTGCCAGTGTATCCCCCGCGGTAGATAAAAGAAATGAGGTATTAGGTACACGTTCAGTTAATCCATAAGGTTGTGAATACAGATTATAAGCAAAGGATAAAAAAATCAGGTATAGAGAGATTTTTAGTATACATTTAGAAGTTGTCATGATTTATCCATGGTGATTTATCAATCTAATAATTAAATATTATTTTTCTAACGTAAAAGCCACTTAATTATTCCGTTAAGTTAATTTAATAAGAAACTCAGAATGAGTATGTGATAAATCAGAATTTAACATGTTTTAAGTAAAAAAATCGATTGACTTTATGAAAGATTTATATCAATTTATTTTTGGACGTAGTGACGGTATAGTTCTGTACCGTTTGATCAATTTTCGTGTAAAGACACGATTAATCGCGTCTTTACTGAAGAATATAACTTTAAAACACCGATAGGCATAATATGACAACCCGCGAACGATTTCTTGCTGTCATGTCTTTGCAAACGCCAGATCGCGTCCCATATTTTGAAGAAGGTATTCGAAAAGATGTGATAAAAGCCTGGAAAAATCAAGGACTTTCCTCAAAATCTGAATTATCTGAAATGTTCAGCATGGACCATTTTGAAGAAATCGCACCTGAACTCGATCCGATACCGGAATTTGATAGTTGGCCATCAACAATAAATGAACTCAAGCTGCTTAATTCTCGCTTACAACCTGATCTATTAAAAAGACTTCCAAGAGGTTGGAAAAAAAGGATCCGTGATAGCTACCAAAATAACCAGGTCATATTCCATCGGGTACACCGTGGGCTCTTTCTGTCGCTTGGGGTTTATAAATGGGATCGTTTTATTGACGTCATCTCTCTTCTGATAGAACATCCGGCTTATGTACATCGGGTATTGTCGATTCAGGCAGAATTTGCGGCAAGGATGCTTGAAATCACTTTAAAACACACAAAGATAGATGCTGTTATCTTTAGTGAACCGATAGGTGGTGCTGAGGGTCCCCTTGTATCTCCGGATATGTATGAACAATATGTATTGAAAAACTTTAATCCCATATTTGATGTCTTACATAAACACATGATAACAAATCGAATTGTCAGAACATATGCCAATACAAGAGTTTTAATTCCAAAACTTCTCAAATATGGGATGAATTGTATTTGGGCATGCGAAACAAATTTAGCTTCGATGGATTACCTGGATCTCCGGGCTGAGTTTGGCCGGGAACTAAGACTGATCGGGGGCATAGATCTGGATGCCCTGCGTAAGGGTAAGGAGGCGATACGTCACGAAATCGAGAGTAAGGTCCCAATTCTTATAAATCAGGGTGGCTATATTCCGCTTGCAGACGGCCGAATTCGCAGTGACGTTTCCTTTGAAAATTATATCTATTACCGGCAATTACTGGAAAAAGTGACAAAAGTAGTATAAATAAAGAAATCGTTTAGACTCGAATGATTATCTTCCACT